>CEPX01168198.1_pt1 | contig 37135 bp, 50 predicted proteins | sample 361361 | NCBI WGS metagenome assembly CEPX01 (sample SAMEA2619974, study PRJEB7988) | marine metagenome | biome: marine biome (ENVO:00000447); feature: mesopelagic zone (ENVO:00000213) & marine oxygen minimum zone (ENVO:01000065); material: "saline water (ENVO:00002010), including plankton...
ATCAGGGGCCCAACCAGCCTGAGCTGCATGTTTCTTAACTTCTTCTACAACTTCATTGTATCTAGTTTCACTCCAGTCTACACCAGAAATATCCATCTTATTAACGGCAACAACTAATTGTCCTACACCGAAAATCTTTGACAATTTCAAATGCTCGATAGTTTGTGCGTTAACTCCATCGTTAGCTGCAACAACTAATACTGCGCAGTCTGCTTGAGAAGCTCCAGTAATCATATTCTTAATGAAGTCTCTGTGACCAGGTGCGTCAATTACGGTAAAGTAATATTTATCTGTATCAAATCTCTTATGAGCTAGATCAATAGTTACTCCTCTTTCCTGCTCTTCTTTTAGATTATCCATAACGAAAGCGAATTCGAAGCCAGCCTTTCCTAACTGAGCTGCTTTCTCTTTAAGTTTTCTCATAGTTTGTTCGTCGATACTGCCGCTATCAAAAAGTAAACGTCCAACAGTTGTAGATTTACCGTGATCAACGTGACCGATGAATACTAGGTTAATGTGTTCTTTTTCTTTTGCCATTTTATACTATTTCTCCTCCTATCTATCCTTTTTTGCTTAATAAGCTTAAAGTAGTCGTTTTGTTTTTGGTTTGTTTATAAAGTTTTTGGTGATACTGCTCTTATTTAGCAGAAACATCTTTCTCATGCAAATCCCAAGACAAAGCATGGTCATATACTAATTCCAAAATTTCGTCAGGGCCTGTACATCTCCCCAAAAATCTACCTTTGTCTTCTACACCGGAACACCAATAGGTCTGCCTAATATTTTTGAAACTTGCAACTTCATCCAAACTGGCATTTTTATCAAACACTCTAATGTAAGCGTCTACCTTGCTGTTATTATGTTTTTGAAAACCAATTAAAGCCTTATATTCTTCCTTTTGTACAAAGAAATTACCTACAAACTTAGGTGAATAGTCCACTGCGAACAATCCAACTGGAAGATCCTGAGTTGGTGGTGCAAAATCCTCAGATTTTGGTCCAATTAAAGCACAGGATGATATTAATCCTGCTAATCCAATTTGAGTTAATTTCTTCATATATTCTAAAAAAGGGAGTTTATTTATAATATTTTCTAATGTAACTACTAATTAATGAATAATTACACATTGACCAAAATGCGACATTTTTTAAACCCAAAAAAAAATCTAAAACTATGTTAACAACCAAACAGGTTAAATACGTAAGAGAACAATTAGCAACTGCCAAAAATCCAATATTCTTTTACGATGCAGATGGCGATGGACTCTCTTCGTTCTTACTATTATACAGAATGCACAGAGAAGGTAAAGGCATAGCCATAAGAACAACCAATGAAATAGACAAACTCCTCCTCAGGAAAATTGATGAATTGCAGCCAGACAAAGTATTTATTTTAGATATTCCTTTGGTACCTGATATTTTCTTTGACCAAGTTAAATTACCTGTGTTTTGGATAGATCATCACAGTCCTCAAGAACCTAAGAATTGTAAATATTTTAATCCTAGAATTAAAAAACCTAATTCCTATATTCCCACAAGTAGAATGTGCTGGCAATTATCAACTCGGAAGGAAGATTTGTGGATTGCTACTGCAGGAAGTTTAGCAGACTATCATATGCCTTCATTTATTAATTCCTTCATAAAAAAATATCCAGATTTCTTGGATAGGAAGAAGCCACTGCCGGAAACCGTATTTCAAAGTCCGGTGAGCGAATTAGTTAAACTCTTATTTTTCTTGCAAAAAGGAAAATCCTCAGAAGTAAAAAAATCAATCAGGATACTTACAAGAATAAAATCACCTCAGGAAATTTTTTCCGAACTTTCTTCACCTGGAAAATTTTTGCATAAAAGATACATAAAGATTAATCAACAATATCAAGAATTGTTAGAAGAGGCGAAGAAACATGTCACCAAAGGTAAATTACTGCTATTTCCATATACTGAGAAAAAAATGTCCTTCACTTCCAATCTTGCCAATGAGCTAGCGTCCACTTACCCCAAAAAATATATTGTAATAACCAGAAGAAAAGACAAGTTAATGATGTGTAGTTTTAGAGGAAAAAATGTGCTGCAACTGTTAACGCAGGCTTTAGACGGTATCAATGGTAAGGGAGGAGGTCATGAAGATGCTTGCGGCGCTGTTATCAATAGTGATGACTGGGATAAATTTTTGGGTCAATTTAAGGAGGCTATGCCATGATTGTTGTAATTTTGGCCGCATTACTAGGATTAATTACAGGATTAGCTCTGGCTTGGATAGCGCCAGAGGAGTTGGCACCAGGGAAAAAGTACTTTGTCGGATTAAAGTATGCTGTTTTTATTATCACTGTAATCTTCATTTTATTCAATTTATCTTCTTGGTTTCATAGAATACTATTTTTTATTTTAGTAGGAGCTGTTATTATTGTAACTGAAAAAACCCATAATATATGTTATCAAGCTTTTACTTACTTATTATTTATTACTGCGTCATTTTTTATCTTGGAGCATCTCGTCCTTTCTGTGCTGTTATTTATTTACGGGTTACCAATCGGAAGTTTATACCAATGTCAACAAAAAAGGATTTAGAGGAAACAATTAAAGAAAAAGTAGCACCATTGGTAGAGGAAACTCTAGAAAAAAATATCGGAGTAACCATACCTAAGCTAGAATCGGACATAGCAGACAAATTAATGCAGCCTAATGTTGATATTTATATTCCACATGATTTAAGTTTTAAGGATGCCAAGAAAATGTTTAAGAGAGAATTCTTGAAAAGAGAATTACGCTTACATATGGGAAATATTTCTCAACTTGCAAAAACACTTGGCCTGGATAGGCGAAGTATCCACAGAGCCATGAAGGATTTAGATGTGCATAGAGCTGGTATGCAGGATAAAAAAGCATATTATCAACATCTAGTGGACAAAAAGATCCGTTCTACTTTAGATGATTATAAAGAGATAATTCATCCTCATAAAATGGAGAAGATATATCAGGAAATTCCTAGGTTATCTCGGAATATTGTAAAATTTATTCCACATCAGGAACTGAGTTGGAAAGCAGCTGAGAAGGTATTCGAAAAACAATTCCTGCAGCATGCGTTAAAAGAAAGTAAGGGCAATGTAAGGCAAGCCGCAGAAAAATTAGAAATTCGAGCAGAAACATTACACAGAAAGATCAAGAAATTGGATCTGTAGTAAAATATATAAACGCTAAAAAAATAGTTTTGATGTTATGGCTAAAATGAAGGTGAAGACTAAGCCTAATGGGCACCCTGTAAAGAATGAAAATCATCCTGTTTTTAGACAAGACTTAACAGTTGGTCAAAGAGCTGCCGATGGCATTGCTAAATTTGGTGGTAGTTGGACTTTCATCATCATTTTCTTTGTTTTTCTAGGAGTATGGATGGCCATAAATAGTTATATGATACTTAGAAAACCATTTGATCCCTATCCATTTATTTTATTGAATCTCACTTTGAGTATGCTGGCGGCGATTCAAGCTCCAATTATTCTGATGGCTCAGAATAGACAAGGAGAAAGAGATAGAATCGATGCCAAATATGATCATGCTGTCAACAGGAAAGCAGAAAGGGAAATCCAATTGATCAGAAAGGATCTTGATAGCATTAGAAGAATGATGCGTAAATTACACAAGTAATTATATTCTGTATATGTATTAGATAATTTTATAAAGAGGAGGAAAGTCATTTTGTTCTCATGCACATGGTAAAAAATAGATATACTGCTTTGGTGATTGATGATGAATTCTTCGATAGGGAGCCTGTAAAACTAATTCTAGAAAGATTAGGATACGAAGTTATCCAAGCGGAGGATGGTGTAGATGGAGTTGAAAAATTCATCGAATACAAACCTGGCCTAGTGATACTTGACTGCAATATGCCTAAAATGAACGGTATAGAAGCACTTCTACGCATGAGAGCATATGAAAAAGACAATGCTGAAAAAAGTTGTATAGTCGCTGCTACTTCAATGATCTACAGCAAGGAAGATTTTCATGCTGCTGGAGTAAACCATTTCTTAGAAAAACCGTTATTGTATCATGATTTGAGTAAAATTGTAAAATAAAAACCAAATGGTTTTTAATCATTCCTTTCAGGAATAAATTAAAATAACTTTAAACCGTAAGCTACCAATAATGGAGCAAACACAATGGCAAAAGTGTTCATGACTTTAATCAGTGCATTCAAAGCCGGACCAGCCGTATCCTTAAATGGATCTCCAACAGTATCACCAACTACGGCAGCCTTATGGGCATCCTTCCCTTTTCCACCATGATTACCATCTTCGATATACTTCTTAGCATTATCCCAAGCAGCACCTGAATTTGCCATAAATAAGGCCATCATTAATCCTGAAAGAATTACGCCAATAAGTAATCCACCTAAAGCCGGAATACCTAGTATCAACCCCACAGCCAAAGGAGCAGCAATAGCAATTACAGCTGGCATGATCATATTATTTAATGCAGCCTTAGTCACAATGTCAACACACTTTCCATATTCTGGCTTAGCTTCTCCAGTCATAATACCTTTAATCTCTTTAAACTGCCTCCTAACTTCAATTACAACTTTATGAGCAGTACTACCAACAGCCGTCATCAACTGAGCTGAAAATGCAAAGGGCAACATCGCACCGATAAATAAGCCCACTATTACAGCAGGATCATTCAGTAACAAAAGAACATCAGTCCCAGTAATTCCACTAACTTCGTGCAAAAATGCTGCGAACAATGCTAAAGCACCTAAAGCGGCTGAACCAATCGCGTAACCTTTAGTAACAGCTTTAGTAGTATTGCCAACTGCATCCAATGCATCTGTAGTTACTCTTACTTTAGCATCCAAACCAGCCATCTCGGCAATACCGCCAGCATTATCTGTAATCGGACCATAACTATCTAAAGCAATGATCACACCTGTCAAGGATAACATACTTACAGCGGCAATAGCAATACCATAAATGTCACCTAAAAGGTAAGCTGAAATAATTCCACCTACGATTACTAACACAGGCAGAATCGTTGACTGCATTCCAAAAGCCAATCCTGAAATCAGGTTTGTTCCTGCACCAGTTACAGATGACTCTGCAATACTCTTAACAGGCTTATACTTAGTACTAGTATAATATTCCGTAATAATATTAATCAATAAAGTAATCACCAACCCTACCAAAGTACAATAGAAAAGATTTGCACTATTCTTGGTATAAAAGGTAACGAAGTAAAATCCAGCAGCTGATATTAGACCTGAAACGATCAAGCCCTTGTATAATGCTCCCATAATATTACCTGAAGATCCTACGCGAACAAAGGAAATACCTACGATTGATCCTATAATAGCTACAACACCTAACATCAATGGATATTCCACGGCCATATTGAAGCCGTCAGCAAAACTGGTAACTCCTAGCAACATTGCTGCTAATAAAGTTACCACATAGGTTTCATACAAATCAGCACCCATACCTGCACAATCTCCTACATTATCTCCAACATTATCGGCAATAGTCGCAGGATTTCTCGGATCATCTTCAGGAATGCCAGCTTCCACTTTTCCAACTAAATCAGCACCAACATCGGCTGCCTTAGTATAAATACCACCGCCAACTCTGGCGAATAATGAAATTAAAGAAGCACCGAAACCTAAACCAACCAACATCATAGGATCCTTGTAAATAGCGTAAAAGACACTAATAGCCAAAAGAGCCAAACCAACAACTGCCATGCCAGTAACTGAACCGCCCTTAAAAGCAACATCCAAAGCTTCCTTAACACCCTTCTTAGCGCTCTCAGCAGTTCGTACATTGGTCTGTACAGAAATACTCATACCAATATAACCGGAAAAACCAGAAAGTAAAGCTCCAAATAAGAAACCAGTAGTGATAGCTACCTTATTAGCTGGCATCAAAAAATACAATAAAATCGCAATAGCCACCGCGAAAAAGGCAATAGTCTTGTACTGACGCGCCATATAAGCCATCGCACCTTCTCTAATCGCCTTACTAATCTCAATCATCTTAGGTGAACCTTGTGGAACATTCATCACTCTAAACGACAAATATCCGGCATAGCCTAGAGCTACTAAACTCACAACAATTGCAATAATACTAATATCCATAAATAATCCCCCCTGTGAATATGATTTTGTAGGGAGGTGAGAAGTGTTTTATATATTTTACTAAAAAAACTGGTACATTTAAGTTAGGAGCAGCGCCAAGATACGAACGGTAGATGTGTTTACAAATTTGACTGTGGAAGGTGACGCTCCTTACGGGAGGGAACCACATAACATTCTAAGAAGCTAACGAGTGAGTCGGCCCTGCTCCTAATTAAGAGTTAATCGGTTAGTGGCCTAGAAAAAACATTAATAGTTAATCAGAAGAAGCACTGAAGTATAAACCTTAACTTTCCATTCTGCAATAAGGCCACACAATAAAATCATTTACTCTCTTCAAGAATTGACTGCGAATCTCGCTAGGTAAATTTGGATCCAATTCATCATCTGGAACTATATCATAAGTACCGTCTGGTGGCGTTCTCCTTGATTTGATCTTACCTACTCTAATGCTGCAGCTTTCTCTACTTACCTGTTTGATTTCTGTAGTGCCTTTAAAGAACATAGCCTCTAAACCAATGTATTCTTCTGGTATGGGTCCGTAGAACTCAAAATACTCTCGTTTATTAATATACTGATGTTCATTGGTACTAAAAATTCTCATCTCAAACCTGGTAGAAAACAACTGACCATTAACGTAATCAGCATCAACAATTCTCTCAATTCTGCCAAATTCTCTTGTGTAATCATCATCCATTATAACTCCCTATACAACTTTGTTTCTGTTCTCTTTAATTCTGAATTAATTAAATCAACTGCAGCCAAAACCAAGTCACTAGGATTGTCTCCAATAACTTTAACTTCGTAATTCAAAGATGTATGTCCACCTCTGCTAAAATGAGATACAGATCCCCTGTAGTGTGTTTTTAAAACTCCATTTAACTCAGTTTCTCCCACCACCAATTTATTCTTAACAATACTTAACTCACCAACATCTTCTAAATAAAAGCCACCCCAGGCATGTCCATTGGAAGAATTATCTCCACTGCCTGTCATAACTATTTGATCATCTAAACTCATGTAAGTTTCTCTTGTGGGATAATTCCCTTTCCAGGATTTATGGGCCTTACTCAATTTAGCAGGTTTATAATCTCCATCCCATAAAGTAGCTTCTTTAAACTCTTTAGCTTCAATACCTTCTAAACTTCCATACAGATTGTGAGCAATTTTGCTATAAGAAAAGCTAGGATCTCCTAAAGTATGAAAATGATAAACACCAGATCCAAAAATATTCCTGACAAGTCTTCTCGGTGTTTCTTTCTTTAATTGAAGCATCATGAATGAGGAAGATAACTAATACTTAAACTTTATTCAACCACAACAACCTTCTTCTTCTGTCTTATAGTCATATATGGTTTACTCAACCTTTTCTTCAAGGCAATATCTTGTGTCAATACTAAATTATTCTTACTTAACTCCACCAAAGCATCATCAACATTTCCACTGCTAACAATAATCTTAACTTTTTTGGAATATAAAATTTCCAAAGCCAACTTAGCAGCCCGCTTAAACTTACCTCTCTGTTGATCATGAATCTTCTGTAATTCCTCAACAACCCCAGATAAAGTAACCACAGAATAACCAACTAACTCTGAGAATATATCTATCTTAAACTCTGCAATTGCCATCAAGGCATTGGTATCAAGTATGACGCGTTTCATTGATCATAAATACTCTAGCAAAGGATAATAATACTGTAAATATTAAAAAGGCTATGGGTATCCAATTGGCCCAGGTGGAATATGTAATTCTGTAAATAATAAAAATACCAGCCGCTATGCTGCCTATCACAATAAAGAAAGGTAAAACCATTTTAAGGTAATTGCTAAATAGATTCTTCCAAGTCCTATGACTATTCATAGTGGCTACAATTACTAAAAATAAGATTACAAGAAATCCCAGACCAAACAATTTGGCCGCTTTTAGCATTGCCTCTAGAGAAATTCCAATTGGGACAAACCTAACCAATAGTGAATAACCAAACAATGCTAACAGTCCTACTCCAATTACATAGAAGGAAGCAATTTTAACTAATCTATTTCTCTTATCAAAAATTCGAAATGCCACAGCCCAAATAATAGTATTACCAATAATTATGATAGCAGCTAACGCAAAAAAGGCATCTCTTAGTCTTTCCTTAAAGGCTGTATAAGTTGCATGGATCTGAGTAGCTTCTGGTAGGAATTGGGCACCAGCTTGAACTTCATCTGCATCCAAATTCATATTGTTAATCTTTGAATTAATATCTTGTAAATCGTTAATGACTTTAGACTGGGTGTCGATTATTAGTAGTAAGGCCGCTGAAATAAAGAGAACATGCAATAATATTAGTAACAAAAACAGGAATTTATGCTCTCTAATTTTCCTAATTGAGCTGTTTAAGCGCATGGTCTAAGAAATAATTTATTATATGTAAAGCTTTCTATCCATATATTCTATCTGAATATTCTAAATGACCTCGATTAATATCCAACTCCACATCCCTTAATTTAACAACAACCTGCTTATTTGAAGAAGAAAATTCAATAGCCGTTAAACCTTTGGACAAGGCCTCATTTAAGCGACGCATAATCTCAGCATCACTTATCGAGAAATCTTCCAGGCCCAACAGTTCCTTTACAGACATTTATACTAACTCCTCCGGCTGAAAAACATCTTCGTAACCTTGCATGAAACCAGCTTCTTCATTTGTTAAAGCATCTTCATCCAGCAATATCTCTCTACCTGTTCTCGTATAAAATCCCTTTCCAATCACTCTTTCTGAAATAAACCATTTTTTTTTGTACATTTGACACCACCCCACTATTTGTATAGGTTCCTAGGCCTACACAATTATTTTACACAAAGTTTAAATATAAATACATTTCCTTAATACTATATATTCGTATAATATTGTATATGCGGCTACTTCGAGAAAATTTAAAATGGAACAAAAAAAATTAAAATTAATTTTTGGGCTCCATTTTCAAAAAAATGGAATATAGAAAATTAATCTCATTTGGAAAAAATAGCTTTGTTGTATCTTTACCTAAAGCCTGGGTTCGTGCCAATAAATTAGTTAAGGGAGATTTAATTTACATTAAGGAGAATATTAACAATCTAATTCTACATCCACAGCTGCAGGAGAATTCTGAAGATAAAGAAATAGTCATTGATGTGAATAAAAAAAGTATTCGTCATATTCAAAGAGAAATTATAGCTTCTTATATTAAGAATTATCGCCGAATAGTCTTAGTCGGTGATGAAATTATAGATAAAGCAAGGCAAATTCAAAATGTAATTCAAAATTTAGTGGCCTTAGAAGTTATGGAACAAACCTCTGAAAAAATCGTCGCTAAAGATTTCCTAAATATGGAAGAGACGGATGCCAAGAACTTGATTAAGAAAATGGACATAATTATACGCTCAATGGTTACAGATGCAAAATTAGTTTTTGACAAAGATGTGGTAGATAGTATTAAGCACAGAGATAATGACCTAAATAAACTTAGTTTTTTACTTTATCGAACAATTCAATTCGGATTTGAAAATCCAGGATTGATTCTTAAAAAGCAAAAACTAAATCCCAATAATTTACTTAGTTTTTGGTGGATTACATATAATCTGGAAGCAATCGGTGATGAAACAAAAAGAACCGCTAGATTCATTAAGAAAATGAAATTTTCCAAAAAAATGAAGGAGGACTTCATGCGTATTTTTGAGAAAATTGAACAAAATTATTTGGATATTATGATCTCCTTTTACAAAAGCAACAGTGAAACAGCACACTTAATTCACGAAAGGAAGCGAGGGATCATAAAGGAATGTGATGAATTCTATGAAGAATATCATGATTCACGTTGGAGTGGATATTTAGTAAATCATCTCAAAACACTTACTACAAACGTACATAATATTGGGCGATCCATCTATCAATACTAAACAGTAACAAAGTAAGATAAGATTAATAAAGTATGGCTAAAATTTGCTATTATGGGATTCATAGATGACAAATTATGCAGAGATCCAACCCCTTTATTGGTTACTTCTAGTAGTGCTGTATTTACCGGAACATATGATGGAAATGATGCAATAATTAAATGTTTCAACCCTCGAAAGTATGGGAAGTATCGAAAAGGATCTGGTTCTAAACCTGCTGTTCCTCACGAAGGAGGATATAGAAAATCTTCAGGGTTTTATTTTGATAAGGATGCAAAGATACTATATTGCTTGAATAAATATTCGGGAGAAGACTCCATCGTTCCGGAATTCTATAATGTTGATATTCGCAATATGAGTATTATTATGGAAAGAGTACAAGGAGATACATTTGCAACAAAATTTAGAGAGTATGGTGGAGATATAAAAAATAAAAGAATTTATCAGCGAAGGATGTTGGAGCATGTAGCTAAATTTCATGAATTTGTAAATAGGGATGAAGTTAGGGAAGAATTGAGATCATTTTCCTATAAAGGAAAACCTCTAGTTGAATTGCGTGGATTGGACGAACTCAAGGGAAGACTTACTCATCAAATTAGAATTTTAATATGTAAATATTCAGTGGGTTACAAGCAAAAATATGGAGATACTGAAAGGAGTTCTAGGGATTGGCCTCAAACGAAACGCTGTATAAACAGATATTTAGATTCACATGATTATACAATAAAGGAAGTAGTAAATACAATATTGGAAAATCATATAGCTATATTATACGATGATAAAGATCCATTTTCAAGTAAGCAGGATTTGGAGAATCTTATAGATCAGAGAAAAATATCTGTTGTACATGGAGATTTTAATCCTGCAAACGTTATATATCGGAGGATAGGCCATGGCAAAGTATTTGATTTTGACGAAGTGCAACTTGCTCATTCAGCATTAGATGTAGTTCATGCACTATATCACAGAGCAAGTTCGCCTACCGAATCTAGAGGATTAGACCTGCTTGAACAATATCGTAATAATCCCGAAGTTAATTATATGGAACCTTGGGATTCACTATTGCCCACAGTGGTTGAAACTCGATTTATGAGATTTTTGGAAATAATTGCCGGTGATGGTAAACGTACCGATGATGAATTGAGAAGTATGGAATGGTTAGCAGAACCAGGATCCAGTGTCCAAGAGATTCGAATGAAAAATTTTAATCAATTTACCAATGAATTTATTCCTTTATTTTTGTATGGGGAAGGTTATAATGCCCTATCACAAGTACCCCCAAGTAAAGTTACAGATCAGTTATATTACTTTAGACAATTTTTTAATAATGTTATTAAATCCAATAAAACAGGTAGAAAATCTTCTATGGTAAGAACATTTGAACGGATTCAAAAAGGAGGTAAAGGCAGAACAAATGGAAAGAAATCTGCTGTAAGTTCAGATGGATGACTACTTTACTTTTGCTAAAGGACTTGTATACGAAGTAGGTAATACAATTTCCAGAAAGCGGTTTACCTTTTCTAATGAAGTAAAGAGATCAAGATCTCCGGATACTATAATTGACTCTTGGATTGCTCAGCACATTAAGGAAAGATTTGAAGCAAGGACGGGTATCCTTGTTTACTCTGAATCATATGACGATCCTCAGAAAAGAATTAGTGGAGATACTTTTGCCTGGTTGGATCCAATCGATGGCACTAGATCATTAACTCATGAGGAATCAACTTATTCTATTTCGCTTGGTTTGATCAGAAGAGGAAGATTATTGTGGGGTGTGGTTTATCAACCGCATGTTGCTGAGCGAAGACTATATTCTGCTCTACGTAACCAAGGTGTATTTCGTAGCATAGCTGATAGACCTGAGCGAAGGATAAAAGTATCCTCAGGAGATAAATTAAGAGGAATATTAGGTAATACATTCTCTGGAGCAACTACTGAAATATTTCATTCGAATGATGTAGAAACTGTAGGACCTGTAGGCGGCTTTGTATATAAAGTAACGATGGTGGCCGATGGCAGAGGTGAAGGGTATGTAAAACCGGGAGACAAATGCAACGAATGGGATTCACTGGCTGCACAAATAATTTTGGAAGAAGCTGGCGGTAGAATTACAGATAGGTATGGCCGTCCATTACAATACAATAAAGAAAACCCTCGTCATGAGTATGGAATCGTAGCCAGTAATGGAAAAACTCATGATGTCTTCTTGGAATTATGCGATATGATTTCTAAGTAGGATAAATTTATAAATAAACTGAAGTTATTTAGAATTCTACTAAATAGAGGACACCTGCGTGGCCAAGCAAGCGGGGGTAGCAAAGTTTGGTCAAATGCGCAGGCGGGTAGGAAATGTAGGCTATAAGCTGACATTCATTACCCTGCGAAACTTAAGACCAAAGTAAGCAATCCTGTCTTTTAGTAAGTTCGGGCCGAATTTGAGGACCTCCTCTCTTCGCGAAAAAGTTCAAATCTCTCCCCCCGCACTTTTCTTTTTAGAAAAGGAGATAACTAAAAGACAAATTTAGTAGCACAACCCACTGGACAGGTGCTGGTGGAGTTTATATATCAGTGGATTTATGGTCATAAGCAACTAGAAAAGTTTTTAAAACAAATAGGATTCTCGAACAAAAGACACATGTCTAAATTGCCCCGGTGGCCTAGTGGTATGGCGTTAAGGAGCAATCCGCGCAACCTTGGTATACTGCAACAAAAAGGTAGAGGTCCCGAGTTCAAAATGAAAATGAAAATCTCGGCCGGGGCTTATTACCCAAAAACGCATTCTCTGGAATATGTATTACATGGTGCACGTATTACATACACTAGTGGTTTTAGAGACATGAGAATGAAAATACTTTTATAGATCTGACACATTACAAACATATGGATAGACCAAATTGGCGATCATTAGTAGGAAAGCTATTGCCTAGTGTGTTACCAGTTGAAGAAAAGCAACTAAATTTAGAAGAATTGTTGGGCCAACTTCCATCTGAAGTTAGAGAAGCAGCAGAGATTGGCGTAGTTAGAGCAGATATCAGTTCAAACCCCGAATACGCAAGGAAGGCTGGGACTTTCTACGCTGACAAAAAATGTGGTTCAGATTTACTAGTTAAATTTGAACTAATAAAAGGGGATCCTGAAGCTGCAATAACATTACTAGGTAATTATTCTTACTCAGTTAAGCAAGCCGCAAAAGTAGCTAAAGAACACATTGGCCTAGATCGTGCAATTATGGTATATCTGGAAGCAATTGAAAAAGAGGATGCACCTAGACACCATGAGGGAATTGCAAGATTATATGAGGAGAAAGGTGACAATGATAGAGCCAATAAATTTTACAGATCAGCTATTGATGGCTACTTAAGAGATAGACAAATAGATAGAGCTGTTAATTTGGAAAAGGAGAAGGGAGAAGTGAGAAATGTCATTGGGCTATATCTATGGGCTGCTCAGAATATGGATGAAGCTGGTAATAAAGCTGCCTATTTTTGGCAAGGTGCTAAATTTGCCGAAGAATTAGATGATTCTCTGATTGCAAATGAATTGTACGAGAATGCTTTGGATGAAAAGTTGCGAGATAGATTCGTATTTAATGGGGAGAATCTTATAAAATTAGCAAAGCAGGTAGGAAATGATAGTAAACTAATTACTGCCTATCAAAAAGCCGATTTACCTGTTGAAGCAATTAAGCATGCTATAGATACAGGATATAATGAAAGGGCTTTGGAGATAGCATTATTAATGAGCATTCCTGATAAATTAAAGGAAGTCGCTAAATATGCACTAAGCAAGGAACTTCCAGAATTGGCAATCCCAATATACGAACATGGAGGTATGGACAAAGAAGTCGCTAGATTACTAATTACTAACGGCAATCCATCAAAAGCCATAGAAATATGTAACCCTCTTATTGATGAGTCAATTGAAAATGGTTTATTTAGAGATCCTGATTACTTTAGCATAGCTATGGACGCATATCAAGCACTTGGAAATGAAGATGACACACAAAAAGTGGGCCAAAAAGCAATTCACAGATTCTCAGTACTTGGTAAATTTGATATTGCTGCCAACTTCGCAACACGTTTAGGATATGAAGAATTGGCAAAGACATATTATAAAATATCTTCGTTACCTTCTGAATAAAATTTAATTTTCTCTTCATGATTGGAAAAATTTCCTCTCATTTTTTTATCCTGTGTACAAATTGGCATTCTAAGTGTTTTTGCAATTGCTAAATGGAGGGCTCTATTTTCTTATGAGCGAAATTTATCAATGTAAACAAATCATAGAAAAATTTATAAACATTTGTCCATTACATATGTTTGATACGTATGTTTAGTGAGAAGTACCAAGGTTTGAGAATAGTGGTTTCCAATGCGGCAATACTAGAGCTAATAAAAGAGGGAAAAACTTTGGTTGATATTGTAGAAATATTAGAAACAGGATACGATGCACCTAGGAAGAGAAAAATAGGTACGATTGAAAAGTGGCTTGATAAAGGAAATAAAACCTTTAATGCGGTAGTGGTGGGAGATTATAATAACTTCAACAAAGAGAATGTCTGGGTGTTAATTCACTTTGGAAAATTTAGTAGGGGGTCAAAATGAAATGTCAAACATGTGAAAAGAAAATGAAGTTTGAGAAAAACTTACAATTTAATCAATACAAAATAGATGGTTGGAAGTGTCCATGCGGTGAATTGTATTACGAGCCTGAGCAGGCGCAAAGAATTCTATTGCTTAACAAGTTAAGTCAGGAAGTGGTTAAAGCAAAACTAGGAAAAGTTCGGAGTAATCTGATCTTACATTTACCAAAAGACATAGAAACTGCTTTGAATTTACATCAAGGTGAGGAAGTTCAATTAAGGATAGCAGGAAATAAAATAGAAATAATTCCCTGTTAATTTATAGAAAAATTTATATGATTCTTGTACTTTTTATCGACTACAAACAAAAAAAATATTGCCAGAAGTTGAGCATGTGTTTTTGAGATTTTCGCGCGGCGAGGGCTCCATTTTCTGTAATATTATAAACATTAAATAATTACTTAATCCTAAACCTATTCCCTAACTTCTTCTTCAAAAACTTAACAATCTCAGCAGAATTCTCTAAATTATTTACGGGAATCTTATACTTCTTCTTAGAAGTTTCCAAAATCAAAGGAACTGTATTCCCAGCTCTGATCAAAGCACCAGATGCACCACCTTCTCTACTAATCTGGTCTGTAATATAATTCCAACTTCCCAAATACGCCCTAGTGACTTCAGAATACTTAATTGTCCTAGTTCCAAACTTCTTCCACCTTAACTCAGAAGAATCCAATGTCAACCTTGCACCCAATATTAAGTACAACACTCCAATGCCCACAGGAAGCAATACTATCGTTAAAGAAATTAAGATACTGATTACTACAAAAATAATTCTCAGAGATTTCTTAAATCTAAATTCCATGTGTCTTGGATAACATCAATCCTTAAAAAGATTTACATTAACCCATCAATGATGATGGATCGAATAGCAGAGCATATCAAGCAGTCTCTAATAATTAAAGAGGATGATTTTATTATGGTAAATAATGTTAGCTACAAAATCAATAAGGAAAACTATTCCAAAATAGAATCAAAATTTGGAAAAACTATTGCTTATATCGATGGTGGACAGGCTGAAATAATTAATGGAGGGAATTTCTGTTTGTCCTTTATTAGGGTAGTAGCAGTGGTATTTGATTACAATGTAAAGCGAGAAATTAGGGATGAATTTTATATTTTTGCTACAAAAAACACAGCTACTATCTTCCCACTAGGTGACAGAATAATAGCAGACTTCACAGTGGAAGAGGAATTAACCAATATTCCAAATATTGCCAGGAGATGTGCTGAGCTGGCAATGGCCAATAAATTGGAAGCAGATTATAAGTTGTTAGATGGGACATTGGAGTTAAGACATGATGAGGAAAAAAAACATTACTCAGAAGGCTTGTCAGCATTAGCTAAAAGTTCATCATTATTCACGGCATCAGGTAACTCTCCAATTGTTATTTTAAACAAATTAGGACCTGAAGGAACATGGAAATACAAACTAAACACTAACACATCATTTGTAAAACTACATCCAAATGCCAAACACCTATTTAGATTTGAGGGAAAAGACTGTACATCTTACTTAATTGAAAACAGTAAGGATGCTCTCTTTTTAGGTTATCCATATGGACTAATACTAGCTGATAAATTAGCACGTATCAGTAACGAGGAAAAAAAATCATTGCAAATGAAATTTTTGTTAAATAACAAAAATAAAGAAATAATGCAATATTTATCTGCCCAAAATGCTCATGAAATTCTGGATTCACTTGGGTAACTTATTTAGTTGATGTTGACTAATGAACATGGCCACAAACCCGAACAAAATCCACCAAGCAATGAATCCACCCTTACTCCATCCGGTGACTTCGTGCAAGGCTTTGCCAAATTTAACATAGTAAACAACGGCAAAAATAATCCCTAAGTATGGTATTAGGGTCAAAAATAGAAACCAAGGACTAATCATGTCAACTCCATTTCTACGTAGTTCATTGGTAGTAACTACAACCCAAAAAAGTCCATATAATCCCAAAGTAACTACTGCCAGTAACAGCATCATCCAGAGATTTCTTTTTGTATACGCTTTTTTTCTCATAAATATCCCTTAAAATATACTTCGTAGGATATGTTTATTAATCTTGTGCATATATTATCTAATAATTGTAACGAGAACTACTACACTTGCTTAATAACATAAAGTAATGTAAATGTGAGTGGCTCTAACTACATACCAAAGGCAAGGGAAAAAATTCGAAGTATATTTGGAAGAACTACTCAAGGATGTGGGAAAAAGAAAAGTAAAACGCAATGTTCAATACTTCAAAACTTACTTTCAGCATCGCCAAGTAGATGTTGAATTTCATGATTATCACTTTTGGAATTCACACATAATCGTGGAAGCAAAATATACCGGTGGTGTTGTAAAACTAAAAAGACGTAATGATTATCAGAAAAAGAAACAAAAAATATCGATTGACAACATTGTAAACGAATTGGAGGAACGCAGAAGATACGTAGGGGCCAGAGAAGCTATTTTAATTACGAATAGAAAATTTGAAAAATCAGTTTACAAGGAAGCTGAAAATTATTCCTCTATTCAGGTATACGATCTTGGTGATCTTGAGAAATTGGAAAAAAATAGAGGATTGTTTAAACGTTCAAGAGATGTTCAAAAAACAATCAATTCTATCAATCTAAAAAAATACACAGAAGAAGCCTACCATATATACATTGGTAAAAGAGCTAAGTGAATCAAACTAATATACACCAATATCATATTATTCCCTTAGCACGTAAAAATATAATGAAAACTACGACTATGATTATCAATAAAACTATCTGGGGATCAATTTGACCTTTTTTATCTTTCATTTTTTCTAAAATAGAGACTCTAACATTTAATATATCAATATCTTTCTTAAGATCTAGTCTATTAATCAAAGTACTTAAAGTTTTCTTTGTTTCTTTTATTGCCTTATCATTATTATCTATGTCCTTAATTCTATTCCTTATTCTTTTTAATGGTGTACTGATCCAGTAATAAAGAAATATTAATACTGCTAAAGTAAGGAATAGTACAGCTGTAGTTTCAGGTGTTTTATATTGTGCATAAACTGTTAAGAAGCTCACTATTACAGTAACTACAATCCCAATAAAATTAATGTCCTTTTTCATTTAACCCTCTGATACTCATCCAAAAACTGTTGTGCAATATACTCATCTCTAATTATCAATAAATTTTCATCGTTTCTAGTGTTGCCATTCTTACTGGGATTAAATGAACCTGTAATCACAGTTTTCTCGTCGATAATAAAGACCTTATGATGTAAGTTGTTTTTATTTTTATCCTTGGTGACATTGATGAATCTACTTAATCTATGATATTGAGAATGTATACTAATCTGTCTAGCTTCCATAATGCCTTCTACTTTAATACCTGCCAAATGCTTTGCAAGTAGTGTATTGGCTATTTGAAAATCGGTGAAACTGAAAATCATAAACAGAATTGAATTCTTAGCCTGTCTAAGTTCCTTGATTACCTGGTCTCTACAATCATCTTCAGGACAAAAGTAGGTTGATAATTTTGTTTCTCCTAAGTCTACTGAAGGAGTTTTTGTGATCATACCCTTCTTAAAAGTACCATTCCACATTTCATTGAATTCGTCTTGATAGTTATTTGAGACATACTTGGATTTAATTACAACCAAATTATTGTTATTCTTCTTCATACCATTTACTGTAGGATTCATGCTACCAGTAATTACTATATTATCATCGATAATACAAAACTTGTTATGCATCAAACCCCATAAATCTGACTTAGTATAGTTAGTATTAAACTTTCTTCTATATAAATTATCGATGATAATTCTTTTACTGATATTTTTGCTTTTAATAATGTCTACAGTGGATGGATTTGAAAGTTCAAAAAATGCACAATCTAAAGAATCTTGAGCCTGTATAATCAAACTATTGAAATCATTTTGACAATCTGGACAAAAATGAACATTGACGTAACCATCATCTTGTACATAATAATTGGTTGCCGTAGTTAAAGATGCTAATAGTAAAAATATAGTTATGTATTTCATAGAAATTAATAATAGAGATAATGTAAATATGTTGTTATGGGTTTTGGGATAATTTTTGGTGAAAAGAGGTTAATTAGAAAATTTTATATAATTTAAAAGAATAAAGCGCTCATGGCGGGATTTGAACCCGCAAGTCGGTTAGACAAAGGTTGTCTTACCTCCTCCTGCTCTGGTGCGGGGGGATTTAAGACCCTCGCAATCACCAGATTATGCGACATGAGCCTATTCCTTTGAGTAATTTAATAATGTAAATATTTTGTTATGAGTTTTGGGATAATGAATATGAAAAATTAACATTTATGGTTTAAAATTGTGTTGAATTTCCTAAGTTGTTGAATCTTCTACAACATAGATTTTTCTTTTTGATTCCTAAATAGAATCCATGGCATTAGAAAATAAGAAATTCTTACTGGGAGCAAAGGATCCTGAGATGGACATGATTGAAGATCGAATCATTAAGCCGTTAGGATTACAATACCATTATGCAGAAGTAGATGGAATGAGAGTTCATCCAGGAAACGCATACCAGGCAAATAATGACCTTGATGGGGATCTTGTATACATTGAATGTAGTCTGCAGAAAGATGGATTCAAAATTGATCATCACCGTCCTGGAGACCCAGGATATGGGATTGGAGCTGAAGACTTTATGAATGCCTCTTCAATAGGACAATTAATTAGGTATCTTCTTCAGCATGATATTGGGGTTGCCAGAATTATTGAGGGCGTACCGCTTGATTCTAGAACTAAGGGAAACAAGTTTTTTCACGGTGGTGAAGGGAGATGGATTTTTCCAAGCATGCAACATGATATAGCTTTTCCAGAGGACTTTGTGTATCAGGCAGCAGCTGATCATTGTTTAGCTGCTGGATACGCTGGTAAATGTCCGGGTATTGACAAAGTAGGACTTCGTGCCTTGCAGGCCAAAAACATTTCCAAAACAACTGAGGTTTCAATAGATGAAGCGCTTGATGCCATTAAGAATACTGAAAATATGTTCACTCCTGAACGACAAGGTATGCTAGGCAGATCTGAGCATTTGGTTTATGATTTTACTGATCTAGACCTAGGTGTGGGATACTCATTACACTATCTGGCACTAAAGGAAGCTGGAACGATGATGGGAAGAGCATATCTAGTAGCACATAGATTCTCAGCCCGAGCTCCAAAAACCCTTATGCTTAACTCTGCATCTGAAGCTGAGGTGAATTATTTCCTGGATAATTTGGTACCAGAAATGAAACTGCAAGGAAAATTTGGAAGCTCCTCAAGAGGATATGCAGGAGGTAATATTCCTGATTGAATTCCTATGGAGCTAATACTGCCTTAATAACCAAAGCATTTAAAAAGGAATCGTGGTTTTTAGCGCTATCAGGAAGATTCTGATATAAATAACGAGTAAACAAGGAGATTAATAAAATGAAAGGAACAGTAAAATTTTTTAACGAGATGAAAGGATTCGGATTCATATCAGCAGATGATGGTAGTGAAATCTTTGTACACCAATCTGCTCTTGAACAGGGCGTAACTTTACGTGAAAACGACACAGTAACATTCGAAGTCGAAGAAGGCGATAGAGGACCCAAAGCAGTTAATGTTAAGAAGGAATAATTCTGCTCTATATAGAGCTTTTTTTATATTATTATTTTTCTCAATTCTGAATTTAAGACGTCCAATGAAACTCTTGAATTTTCACTTTCTGGTTGTATATCATCATTGAGAAAATTTTCAATGTAATTATCGAATTCAATTATATTATTTATACGATCCTTCTCTAGTCCCTGAGTTTTTAAATCAATTATCTCAAATAATTTATTATAAATTTTCTCTGGTATGGAATCCTGCATTTTTTTCAGAGTTTCAGTAAAAATTATTGGTGGGATGGATTTTTTTTGCAAAACCCATTTTGCATTAATTAGTCCCCTTATTGAATATAAATATTTCTTAAATGTAACTAAATCTCCAGATTTGATATATTTGAGAAAATTACCTCTGCACATAGACTTATAATGATGATACAAACTAACCTTATTGAAATTCTCTAAAGCGAACCTTTTGAAAACTAGATTTTGCTCTCCTAGATAAACAATATCACTCATTAGCCATTCAATTGTTGAAGGGTTCGATGTTGACAAAAGTTTAACGAACTTTATGATATCAAAACCGCAAAAATCATACAAAGCTCCTGGCACAGGACAAGGATTTTTTTCGCTATCAAAGGCAATATTGATCACATCTTTAGGTTGACTAATCTGAATATACTCTTCCATGGGCCTAACGAATACAAACCTAACATCATAATCACTATCCTTACTGTGCATGCGCCAAGCCCTACTTCCAGCTTCTACTGCAAAAAGTATCTTAACATTGTGGTCCCTTTCTACTCTTTTACATAGCTCCTTCATTATACCAAAAAATGTGCTGTTTTATTTATAATATTTGCTTAAAAAAAGTATAAAAAACATATGCTGTAACTATCAATATTTATATGAAAAATGATAACTTCTTAGTAGTATAATGCAAAAGCCTTAAATAGGATAAAGTCAAAAAGTGTATAATGGCAAAAAAGCAAGTTAGAGTCAGCTGTGCAAATTTGGGAATTGTCCAGATAGGCGAATACTACGCTATGCTCAAGTCTAAAGGTAGTGCTGTGCCCAAATATTCAGCAATTGGCGGCCATTCTAAAACAAGCAAAAAAGTTAAGGAATTTTTGCAATATAAGTGTGATGCTAAATTTGAAGAAAATTCCGATGATCTAATTCTATATATACCAAAATCAAAAATAAATCATTTTCGCTCATGGTACAAAAAACGCATGGGCAGAGACAACCTTGACGATGAATTAAGAGAAGAATTGACTGAGGAAAATAGTATTCTAAAAACGCTGGAAGGATTGACTTCAGAGTATATGACTACCGATGAAACCATTGCCAAGAGTACAAGAAAAGGAAGTAATGGAGAACTTACTTATTATTTCATTGATATATATGAGGTTAAATTGACTGATGATCAAGAAGATTCTATGCTGAATTATGCTGCAGCCGGTGATACCCTGGCTTTATTGACAAAAGAAGAATTAAGTCTTAAACATTATAACGGAGCTCAACTTCAAGCTGATTGTATTAACAAATATGTAGATCAATATGAGGATCCATTTGATGATCTTGAATCAAGCATAATGAATGGATTAGATACAGTCTACGAAGATTTGTAAATTGATATAATTCTAACATCAATATTTATAAACCATTAATGATTACTAACATTGTGGTCGATGTTGCACTTTTACAAAATTTAGCCTTTGCTTTGGGATTGGGAGCTTTAGTTGGTTTGGAGAGAGAGTATGCCAGATTTCAAAAAAAGGGCCATGATTATGCTGGAATACGAACATATCCATTAATTGCATTGTTCGGTGCAATTTGTGCATTTCTTGGAGATACATTTCATAATGCTATCTTCATTGCTGGATTTAGTGTAATGGGTGGTATAATACTGATGGCTTACTATAAGGCTGGTTATGTAAGCAGAGAACATATAGGAGCTACTTCAGAAGTCGCCGGTTTGATTACTTTTTTTATTGGTGCCTTGGCTTTTTATGGGGAAATAACCTTAGCTGCTTCCATTGCCATAATCATGACTGCAATACTTTATGCTAGATCTTTTTTACATAATTTTGCCAAGGGAATGAGAAAAGCTGAATTAGAGGACACCATTAAATTTGCCATAATTGCTTTTGTGATATTACCATTTCTACCAAATAAAGCGTATGGTCCACTTGAATTATTTAATCCATTTATAATCTGGTTAATGGTCGTATTCATATCTGGAATTAGTTTTGCCGGATACATTTTAATGAAATGGATGGGTGAGAAAGGTATAGCACTGGCCGGAATTATGGGGGGTTTAGTAAGTAGCACGGCAGTAACTACTAGTTTTGCACATAGAAGTAAAAAACAAAAGAAAATATATCAGGCTTTAGTATTGGGAGTAATACTAGCCAATGCCATTATGTTCTTCAGAATATTGATAGAGGTATTTGTAATAAATCGGGAATTATTCTATATAATGTTGCCTCCGATGCTAACCCTAGGGGCTGTATGTTCTTTCTTTTCAATATTCATTTGGCAGAAGGCCAAACAAGTAAAAGGTAAAATTAAACTTGGATCACCATTTACTCTCAAACCTGCACTTAAATTTGGTGTGTTATTTGCATTTGTATTGGCCTTGGTAAAAGTAGCTGATGTTTACTTAAGTTCCAAGGGAGTTTACTTGGTTAGTTTGATTTCTGGATTTGCAGATGTCGATGCCATTACAGTAAGTTTATCACAGTTGGCTAAAAAGGATTTGGCATTAGAAATAGCTAGAAATGGGATATTACTAGCCGCTTTAACCAACGTGGCTGTTAAAGGTGGAATTGCCTATATATTTGGTGGAAAGAAGTTTGGTTGGACTGTTCTTAGTATGTTTTTAGTTTTGATATTGTTAGGTAGTATGTTTTTCTTCATATAATTTATCACTATATAGTAAATATAATCAGAAGATTTATAAAATAGGATTCTTATCAGCAACTATGGCAAAATATGATGATTGTTGTACTGACTACTTAAGTCAATTGGGAAATGATATAGAAGATAATATTAGTTTGACAGAGATCCTATTAGATGACTTGGTAAGAGGAAATATAGTTAAACTAAATTATTCTAAACGCAGTTCGGCAGTTGAATTTTATAGTAGCATTGTTAGACAAACAAAGGGAAGAGATATTGGTAATTTAACTAGGAGAGTGCGCGACTATGTAACAAGTGGTAAAATAATTGAATGCTTGGAAGGAATGAGATACAGTAACGTTGCAGATACGCCTAAAAGGCCAATCAGGGTTAGAGATATTAAGATTTCTCAAAATCAAACATTAATGCCCTTAGTTTCAATTTAGAAAAATTGAATATCTTTATCATCCTTCTTTAAGTTCAGAAATGAAGTAAAATCTGGTGGAGTTTCTTCCGTGGCTTGAGGTTCTGGTTCTTGCTCAGAAAACATATTCATCATATTAGTAGAATCAACTGGTTCTGATTTCTTAGAAAAATGTTGTAATATTTCCACCACTTTTTGAATATCTTCATGACTATCCTCTTTTGTATCAATTGTGATTTTCATAGATTAAGTAATAATAGAAAGTATATAATTGTTACGATTGAGCATAATAATATATTTAAGTCAGATGACTATAGTAATAATATGAATTATGAAAATAAAACATTAAGTGCTACAAAAAATCTTCCCATAAAGCATATTGGGAAAATACACAATGGTAAAGTTAGATCCGTTTACTGGTTAGGAAAAAGGCAAAGTCATAAATTAATTAAGAACTTAGCATACGATATTTATGATAAATCTGAGCTAGGAGTTATGGTAGTAAGTGATAGGATATCTGCATTTGATGTGATTTGGCGTGGAGAAGAAGGATTGCAAGGTGTACCTAATAAAGGTGCTGTTTTGAATCAATTTTCAGAATATTGGTTTAAGGAATTTAAGAATAGAGGTTGTGGAAATAACCATTTGGTGGAAAGTCCTCATCCATTGCTATGGATAGTGCAAAAGGCAGAACCATTGAAAGTAGAAGGAATTATGCGCGAATATATCACAGGCAGTATGTGGCGAGCATATGAAGGAGGCAAGCGAGAATTTGGCGGAAATATCCTGCCTGATGGACTACAAAAAAATCAAAAAATAGGTAGAATATTTACACCCTCAACAAAAGGCACTTTGAGAGGAATTCCGGACGTTCCAGAAAGAGAAGATGTAACCATCTCTTATGAAACTGTTAGAAAGAATTACAAAGCATTTGGATTTAAGGATGTTGCCGATATTGCCAAATCAAAAGAAATGCTAAGAACTGCTTTTTCGGTCAATTCCATGATACTAAATATGTATGATTATTTATTCGTAGACGACAAAAAAGAGCAAGGGTATATTATTAACAAACAAGGTCAAACAGAATTGTGTTTCATAGACGAAGTTGCTTCACCAGACTCATCTAGAATATGGGAAAAGAATCAATATTTGAAGGAAGGTAAGGCTGTAGAGAGTTCAAAAGAGCCATTTAGACAATTCCTACTAAATACGCTTGATAGAGATATTCTATTGAATAAAGACAGAATGCCCGAAAGAAGAGAATTGGCAAAAAACTATGAGGTTCCTGTGGAGCAAATGTTTAATCTTTCCAAAGTGTATGTTAAATTATGCGAGTTAGTTACGGACAAAAAAGTCCCAAATGTTGATCTGCCTAGAGAAAGTATAATTGACACCCTAAATGATTATGGTTTAGTTAAGTAAGTTTTTCCATCCGCCACAACCCCACATCGATTTTCTTAACTGGTTTAGTATGATACCTATGTACTGCCTTAATGGGAAAATCATATCTCCAAACATCTGTGATTCTAAACCCATGATCTCTACAAATAGCTCGTAAGAATTCCTTAGTAGAATACTTGTGCATAGTATAAATTAATTTGGTTATTGAAAAGGCTTTTTCTAGAAACTTTTTATCAATATGTTTCTCCTTGGTGCCAAAGGGTGGATTTTGTATTACTATATCAACTACTCCATCAAACAGTGAAACATCTTCTATGATAAACTCTGCTTCACCAATCTCATACTCTTCTTTTATTATCTGATAATTCTGCATACACGTCTGCATAATCGTAGGATCTTTATCGATAAAAATTACATGTTGTGCTCCCATTAGTAAACAAGCCAAGCCAAGAAATCCAGGACCACAACCGGCATCTAAAATAGTCTTACCAGCAATCTCTCCCTTAAGTGCCATTTGCCAAATCCAATCAGTAGAAATTTCAGCAGGAGTTGGATATTGTTCTAGTTCTAAAGAAGGACTTTCAAAAGATTTAAGCTTGCTTAACACTCTTGCTAAATCTCTTTTTGACTTGATTGACATAAATGCGTAAATCTCAGCTGCGTTAAAAACTTAACCATTTTTTAGTAATATCGAAAGGTATTTAAACCTGCAAATTATCATTTTTGATAGGGGTAGTGGTAGAATATTATAAGTTGGAGGTATAGCGGGAGCTATGAAACAAAAGTTTAGCGAAATACGTGGTCAATTGGAAGAGCATTTGCTTTCTATTAATGAGAATACGTCAGAGATTCAAGTATTATTTGATTACTTGCAAGACATGGAAACTAAGATAGAAAAATTAAATTCTAGGTTGGATCAACTGCAAATGGATGCTCCTTTAGATAAACCCAAGATTTCACCTTTAACCGCTCTAGAGAAAAAAGTTTTCTTGGTTTTATACACGGAAGATACGCCCATTTCCTTTGAAGAAATTGCTGAGCGAAGTGGATTAAAAATTACATTAGCCAGAGAATGTGTTTCTGCAATTATCGGCAAGGGAATTCCAATTCAAAGAAGTTATGTAAATAATCAACTATTTATCAAAATTGATCATGAGTTTAAGGAAGTGCAAGCTAAGGAAAATATAATTAATTTAAGTCTTAAGAATTTTATACAATGAATTTAAAGAGATCTGTTTGGATATCTGTAACCTTATACCTTGCATCGATGGTTTTTGGTATAATTTTGGCTCTAGTTTTGGGCCTCGATGAGCAGAGCGCCGTTAATCCTCCACTTAGCCTGTGGATTTGGGGTATGATTTTGACAGTAGCACTTACTTTTTTATTCACTCTTTGGTATTTTAGGGGGAAGAGTGGCTCATGGAAGGAAGGTCTTCAACTAGGTGGAGTAATGATTCTAATTGGCTTACTTCTCGACTTGTTATTGGTGGGCTTTGCAGGTGAACTGGATTCATTATTGCAATACTACAAGAATCCATTATTCTTTTTAACCTTAGGATTGCTACTGGCTACGTCTTCTTTGGTTGGCCAATATAAGCAAAAAATACCTTTTCTTAAGTAAATCTTTTTAAAGTATTACAGCATTTAGTGTCTGTGGAAGAAACTAAGATAGAATGGACCGACAATACGGTCAATTTCTGGCACGGTTGCAAGAAAATAACCGAAGGGTGTAAATTCTGTTACATGTATAGAGATAAAGAAAGATATAACAAACGTGGTGATGAGGTAATCAGATCAAGTGATCCTGTATTTTATCGGGCTCTTAAATGGAAGAAAAGTAAATTAATATTTACATGTAGTTGGAGTGACTTTTTTATAGATGAGGCTGATGAATGGCGAGATGACGCTTGGGATGTAATCAAGAGAACGCCTCAGCATTCATGGCAAATATTAACTAAAAGGCCGGAGAATATCATGGATCGTCTACCTGATGATTGGGGAAAAGGATACAAAAATGTTTGGTTAGGTGTGTCCATAGAAAATCAGCAAAGAGCATACCGCCTCGATCAACTTAAACCAATACCTGCCAGAACTAAATTTCTGAGTATCGAACCCTTGATTGGGCCTGTATCTGGATTAGATTACTCTGGTATTGACTGGGTGATAATTGGTGGAGAAAGTGGAATAAGGAGAAATGTTCGTGATACATGGGTTGAGGAATGGCGTCCCGCAAAAATGGAATGGATTGAGGAAATTGTAGAAGATGTACAAAAGTACAATGTACCAATTTTTATCAAGCAACTTGGAACCAGCCTGGCCAAGGAAATGAAATTGAAGGACAGAAAAGGAGGTAGTATTGAAGATTTTCCGTATCATTTACGCTTAAGGCAATATCCCAATTCTGTAGTGGTTAGTAAATTTACAATAGATCAAAAAGTTGAGAAAGGTCTGCAAGGGGATTCCAATAATTTTGGTACAGCACTATACCTAGCAAGTTTGTATGGTGACGATGTAAGAGCCGAATCAGGTGAATTTGAAGAACGGGTAAAGCGTCTGGAAAGATTAGAATGGCCAAATTTGGGAGATCTTGTTGTTTTTAGAAATAGTAATGAGGAAGTTGAGCATGCTGGAGTAGTGCTAATGAAAGATGACACTTCATGTATTGAGTACTATGATGTTGGGCACAGGAATCAAGATGAATTTTGTAGAAATGATTTGTACGAGCTTTTGTACACACATCATAAACTTGGAGTTGAATTCTATTCAGCTCCTAAATTAAATTTTGGATAAAAATGGTGGAATATAAAATAGTAAAATATTGTCGATCTTGTAAGAAGAGATTTACAGTAGCCAAAGGAAAACAAAGAGTGATATATTGTACAGCTTGTCTAAAGAAGATGTCATAATATCCCCTTTTGTTATTATATAGCATATGGCAACAAATAAAATATTAATTGTTATTGTGATGCTGTTAATAGTAGCAATTATATTTCAAATTATACAAACTAGAATGTATATCAAAATTGGTATTGGTCTAGCTCAGGATGCCGAAAAGTACGTTCAAAAGCCAGATTATGCAGATAAGCTTGTCCTAATGATTGGCGACAGTACTGTGGTGGGTACAGGGGCTGCAAAAGCTGAAGACTCTTTAGCAGGATTGGTGGGTAAAACACTGCCTAAGGCTGAGATTATTAACAAAGGTGTCAATGGTATGAAAACCAAGCAGTTAAGATCTGAGATTGAAGGTTTGTCCGAAGAGTATGATTTAATTATGTTACATATCGGTGGAAATGATATTGTAAGATTCACGGAACTGAAGAAATTAGAAAATGATTTGCACGCTACTGTTAAAGCAGCTAAAAGTAAGAGTGAAAAAGTGATACTAATAAATGGTGGAAATCCAGGAACTGCATTATTGCTACCATGGATGTCTAGACCTTTCTATAATCATCGTGCAAGGCAGGTTAGAGAAATATTTCTTCGTGTTGCTGAAGAGAATTCAATACCTTTGGCAGATGTATTTAGAGAGCCAGAAGTAGATCCATTCCATCTGGAACCGGATACATATTATGCTTCTGATTACTTTCATCCAGGTTCTGTAGGTTATAAATTATGGTATGAAAGGATAGAACCTGTTGTTGTGGAAACCATTAAATAGTATGAGAAAGTATTCTCTCAGAATATGACATAATTGATGGGGGATTTATCAATGTTATTCATCTAACAAGAATTATTGAGATAGGAGGATATAGTCAGGGGTATGAGGTTGGCACAGGAATTAGAAGCTATGAAATGTTACAAGAAGCCCTTCCAATTTATCTGATTCAAATGAAGCATCGCTCCTTAACGGGAAAGATTCCTTTCTGAAAATGAAATAAAAATAAATTGTTATATCTTGGAGTAGGATCTCTTACACTAAATTATTCAAATGTTAATGGTTCGCTGTCAGCCATTTTTACTTAATTTTTGAGATTCTTTAAATTGATTTTGGTTGAATTTACAGAAAAGACGTGTACGCTTAAGAAAGAACGCCCGTTAATAATTTAGTGTTAGAACATTTTAGTTTTCATCTAGTGGCTCCCGAGTAATATTCTGCATAATTCCTGTTATACGAGGTGAGCGAAGCGAAAGTGCAACGTCCCGACTGACCAAAGGGAAGGAGCGTATGACGCAGGACGAAACTACTTAGGCTTTAACATTTAGTAAAGGGAGAAAACAACGCACATCATTGAAGAACAAGCCTCTCTTCTTGCTCTTCCATAACGACATGCTCAATGTCTATTTCTTTTTCAGAATATTTTTTAAGAAATTCTATGTCGGAGGGAATAAGGTTTGGTATTTTATTATTGATAACGTCATCATAATCAAACCAAGCAACTTTTCCCTCGTTCTGTTCTTCAACATCAAATGAGTTTGCTATTAATGAAGTGATGATGAAGAGAAAAGAATGTTTAAATTGATCATTTTCTTTTAGTCTCTCGTAAATTACTCCATTAGATTTTATGAATTTGGCTTGTAATTTTGCTTCTTCAAAAACCTCTCTCTCAATTGTTTCTGGAATAGTTTCCCCACTAATTTGCTTTCCACCAATCAAACCCCAATGATTCTTGTAGGGCATTTTCTTCCTTTGAATTAAAAGAACCTTGTCTTTATTTCTCACGATACCAAGAACCACAGGTAATACCCCAACCTCTTTTTTGAAAATTTGAGAAAAATAAGGAATAAGTCTTTGTGCCTCGATAGAAAGCGAGTAATTGCCTTCTTCATTAATAATAAATTTTTTCTCTTTCATTAAGTTTAATTGATAACTTAACTTGTTAGAACGAATCCCAGTAAGCCTCACAATACCATTGAAGTTTAACCTCTTATGCTCACTAAGTAATTTGAAAATTTGCATGCGTTCTTCATTGCTTAAGAGGAAATCTTCCATTTTTATTTCAATATTTAGTTGATTTATATATTTTAAGTCAATAATTCTTGACTTTCTACTATTTATAATAGTTGCTATTCTAAAGTAGTATGGGTGTAGTTGACACAATTGTTGGGTTACAGTGGGGATCAGAAGGGAAGGGGAAAATATCTGCATATTTATCACCAAGATATCAGGTTATGGTCCGTTCTGGGGGACCTCAAGCTGGGCATACATTCTATCAAGATGGAGTAAAATATGTTAATCGTCAAATTCCATGTGGCGTATTTAGTGATTGTTTTATGTATATAGCACCTGCCGGAATGGTTAATCTTAAAGTTTTGGAAGATGAAATTAAGAGATATGGCTTAACCCCTGAACGATTAATGATTGATAAAAATGCTATGGTTGTAACTCAAGAGCATATTGAAACTGAGCAAAAATCATCATTGAAAATGAGATTAGCTTCCACATGCGAAGGGGTTGGTGCTGCACAAGTTGATAAGTTTTGGCGGAAAGGAGTTTTGTTTGGTAATTTTGTGAAAGGGTCTTGGCTGGAAAAATATTGTGGAGATGTGGTTGGAGCAATTCATTCTCATATTGATAGTGGAGGAACTGTTTTAATTGAAGGAACGCAAGGATTTGGCTTATGTCTAAATCATGGAGAGTATCCATTTGTTACAAGTAGAGATGTAACTTCTTCTGCATTATTGAATGATGCTGGAGTTTCGCCAAGAGATCATCGTAAAACTATTGGAGTTCTAAGAACATATCCTATTCGTGTTGGTGGCAATTCAGGACCTACTTATTCATCAGAGATTAGTTGGGAAAAAATTGAGAAAAGTTCTGGTTCAACTAAAGTAATTAGAGAATACACAACAGTTACAGGAAGATTGCGAAGAGTGTTTGAGCAAGATTACGAAACTTTGGAGCGAGCAATAATTGTGAATAATCCTGATGAATTGGCTTTGATGTTCTTAGATTACATTAATGCAGAGGATTTTGGAAAAGAGGTTTTTGAAGATTTATCTAACAAGTCACAAGATTACGTATTTGAATTAGAAGAGAGACTAAAAGTACCAATAAGATTAATTGGGACAGGTCCAGAAGAGAGACATATAATTGATAGATGTGCGACCTAGTTGTTTTCTCCGTTAAATTTGAAGTTAGAATAATAGAAAGAGTGGGGCATTTTTTTGAGTAAAGTTTATTAAGTAGGTAGTATTTTAAGTAATTAAGATGGAAAGTGCAACTGTAGAAGTGAATAGGGACGCAATTTTGGATTTAGTCCGAGTCAAGGATGAATTTGACTCCATAGTTGAATCTCTGGAATTAATGAGTGATATTGATTTCATGACTTCCTACAAAAAATCTAGGGAGCAAGTAGAAAAAAGAGATTTTGTTGATTGGAATGAGTTATAAAATTCTTCCTACTAAGGAATTTTCTAAGGACTTCAAGAAATTGGATCCTCAAATGCAAAAGAGGGTTAAGAATAAAGTAGAAGAAGTTGCTGAAGAACCAACAAGACATAAACATCTTCATTATGATTTGAAGAATAGTTGTCGTTTATGGATTGGGAAATTGAGAATTATTTTTTCTTACAATGAGGAAAAGGAAGAAATGTATTTAGAAAAAATTGTTTTAGGCCATAGATATAGAGAATAATTATTTTTTAGCTAATATAAGAGCTGTATTAAGTTTTTCAAATTTAATATCCACTGAAGAGAAGCCAGCTTCTTTAAGCCAATTAACTTGATCTTCAATTGGTGCTAAATCATTTAGATGTTTATGATGATAAGTCCATTCCTCAAGAGTTTTCTTATCCGTTGCATTCTCTACTAAGAAAGCATAATGTTTCTCCTCATTAAGTGCCGCTTTTTCTTTGTCTTTGTAAGTAACTAAATCTCCAAATATGAAAATTCCCCCCTGTTTAAGAGAATTGAATATTTTTTTGAAGAGTTTTCGTTTTCCCTCATGGTTTTGGTGATGAATCCCAATTACAGATACAGCAATATCAAAATCTTTTCCAAATTCTTCTTTAGCATAATCACCTAAAATGAATTTTGTTTGATATTTTGATAATCTTTTCTTAGCACCAGAAAGCATAGTTTCAGAAAAGTCTATAGCAGTTAATGATACTTGAGGAATGATTCTTAATATTCGTTCAGAAGTAAGACCTGTCCCAATACCAAGATCAACTATTTTTTCTACTTTGTTTTTTTGAGAAAATTCTTCTACTATTTTTTCAATTTCTTGGTGTAGTTTTTCATGACCAGGGATTACTCTACGAATATCATCATCATATTTTTCGTTCGCATATTTATCATAATTGAGTTCTTCAGCTTTTATATTAGTGGTTCTACTTTCCATCTTCTTGTTATATCAAGTTCTGAGTAATTTTATATAGATTTCGGAAAAAATGCCCCACATCATTATTGAATAATTGTTTACATTTTAGTTTTACTTGTCTTTGAAGAATCAAAGGTTCCAGCGTTTAAAATTGTTATAATATCCGTAAGGATTGTTACATTCTAGACGACAAAAAATTCAACTTAGTGTGGTTAAGTTGTGGGGACTTTATGTCCCCAGCAATCTTGCCATGGGCAAGATTGAAGTTTGATGTAGGCGACTACCCGAACCGATTAGTTTATAGTGAGTTTATGTTTCTAATAAGAAAATGGTAAAAGAAATTCTTGAAAACACCGAAATATTTATATAGCACATCGTGTTACTAAGTGCTACAATGGAAACTTTATCAGTTAGATATGAAGATGATTTCATTCATGATATGGAAAAAGTCATGAAAGAAAACAGATATGCAACTAAAGCAGAGTTCATTAGAGAAGCAATAAGAGATAAGATGCACGACTTAGAGACAAAGGCGGCTTTAAAGAGGTTGGAAGCTGCTTACGGAGCAGGTGCGCACAAAAAAAGAAAGATAACAGATGCAGATATGCGTCGTGCAAAAGAAAAAGCATTTGAGGAAGTTGCAAAGAAATTAGGTGTCGATTTAGACTAACTCTTCAGGCTTCTTCATTCTTGTTACGTCTTTTAATTTATTAAAATCTTTCATGTCAGTTGCAACGATTTGTGCTCCATGGTCACGTGCTAGAACTGCATGCAGTGCATCACCTCTAGGCACATTTCTCTGTTTTGCTAATCTCTTTGCTTCTATGATCTGATCTCTTGTTGGATGAACTCTTTTTATGTGGTCTGGTTTTGCAATTGAAAGCATTTGATTAATTTCAAAAGTAGAAAGACCAACATCACCAAATTCAGTGATGTTCATATCAGAATAGATTACAACAGAGTTTTCAATGATAATTTTTTTCATAAGTTGTAATGCTATTTCTCCATTGTAGCCACGTTTATCATAGATGTCTATCCATATTGAGGTGTCAAAGTAATATTTTTTTACCATTTTCACTAATTAATAATCTAACGTAAGATGCTAATAAAGTTATCGGTGAAAGCATTCAAAGTCGCCGGAATCAAATTCAACTTAAGTGGTTAAGCTTTTTAGGGTTTACCCCTAAATGGAGCGTAGCGACAAGTTTGAAAACTCCCGTGTATAGAGTGTCGTTGCCCAAATAATTATTTTTAGCATATCAATGTAATTAAGTAGCAGATTCGTATTTTTCTATTGCATCATAAACAGTTTTAATCTTATCTAAAATGTTTCCAAGTTGTCTTGGAATTTCTGGATCATTATCATCAGGTGGAAGGGCATCTGCATATAATTCAAAAACTTCAGCATCGATTGTATGTTTTTCAGATATGCTAGTTTCTCCAGATCTATCGGTGTTGTTAAGTATATATTTAGTTAAGACCAATCGCCAAGATGCATCTTTATAGACAACAGGTCGAGCAGGTGTTTCCTCAATATCTATGGAATAATTATTTGGTAATTTGTTATTGACATATTCTAGTAATTCATGAAGTGAAGAAACATAATTTGGCTCTTCGCCTGAATAATTGCAAAATAATTTATCAACATTTGATGATCTAACTTCATCCAGAGAGATTCCTTTATCAGATGCAATAGAGTCGACTATCCTACCAATATCCATATTTGGCTGATGTTTTACAATCTATAAAAATATATCGGTAACTTTATAATTGATTTCTACAAAAAGGGCAACGGCACATTAAAAGAATAAAGGAGATTTATCGACTACAAAAGGGAGTTTTCAAATTAAGCTTACGATGTTAAGTCTCCTGAGGTTCATCCTCAGGTCGAGGCTTTAGCCGAGAAGTTTGTTCGTTGCCGTACAGAAATAGTGCCGCTTAGTTTTAGTTAGTTTTTAGAAAAGGGGGAGAGAAAGTAGTTAAATTTATAATGTTATTTTGTTTTTTGTGTATTAAAATGGGATTTTTAAGACATAGTGGGTCATCTACTTTAATTTTTCCAGACAATATTGATAGAGTATACAAGAACCTATTACAATGTTTAGATGAAATTGGTTCAATCAAGGAAAAAAACGACAAATTAAAAAGGATTGTTTTCAAAGCTGGTTTCTCTTATAATTTTGCTAATGTATCAATACAATTATTTCCAAAAGATAAGAAACACACCGAAATTTCTTTTTCTTCTAATGTTTTTGATGGTCTTATTGGATTGAACTCTGCAAATAGAATAATTGAAAGAATAATTAAAGAATTAACTGACAAGAGTGAGGAAAAATGAAAAAAATAATTCTTTTTTTAATGTTAAGTTTGACCCTACTTTTGGTTGCATGCCAACCTATGGAAGTAACGTGTAATAACCCATATATTAAAGTTGGGACATCCTGTTGTTTAGATGAAAATGATAATTCTATTTGTGATAATGACGAAGGAACAGTTCAACAGAAAAATGGAATGGCTTCGGTTTCATCAGATTATAAAGCAGAAAAAGAAAGCAATTCTAAAGCTGAAGATATAATCAAAGAGAAATGCCAAAAGCGATATCCTGGTGATTTTAGTATGAGGGCTTTTTGTGAGGAGCAACAATGGGAAGGATATAATGATTTGTTAAATTCTAAACCAACCGGTATGAACAATGATGAGTTTAATATTCTAAAAGATAAATGTCTTGATAGGTATCCAGACGATTTTAGTATGAGAGCATTTTGTGAAGAACAACAAGTAGAAGGATTTAACGATTTAATGCTAGAAAAGCCAATTGGGATGTCTGATGGTGATTTTCAAACAATAAAAGACAAGTGTTTAGATAGGTACCCTAAAGACTTCAGTATGAGAGCATTCTGCGAAGAACAGCAGGTAAAAGGATGGAAAGAACTTAATTGATTTTTATATTGTTTTATAGAATAGAAAAGTATTTAATTGGTAGTGATTATTAATATTTTAGGGATATGTCCCGCATTAATTGATGCGCTAAACAAAGATACCATTTTGAAAACATAAAACCTATGAACTCTTTGAGAGAGGGATGGTACGCACCTGGTGGGATTTTGTTTGTGTTAATGATGTGAGAATTTGACAGGTGGTAGCCAATTTAAGAGGTTTGCCAAATGGTGCAAATAACTATAGGTTATGGGAATTTTTTCATAACTTTTCAATTTAGTTTGGGTCTTTAAGACCCTCTTTTTTTCTTAATAGATGAAGTTAAGTTTATAACTTCTTAATGTTTCTTATCTGATATAACTTATATGGGGTGTTAATTATGACAAAAGAAAAAAAATCATGGTATAAACGATGGTGGGCTATCGTTCTTTATGTATTTATAGGATTAATATTTCTTGGGAGTTTAGTTCCAGATGACAATTCTGCTACTGAAAATCCTGGGGCAGTTACAGAACCAACTACAAATGTAGCAAAAACTGCTGAAAAGAATGTGGCAACCACAAAAGAACCAGTTAAAAAAACAGAGTTTAAAGTAGGTGATGAATTTACTGTGGGTGATTTTAAATGGAAGATTACTGGCTTTGAAAAGAAATCAGAAATTGGTGAGTATATTATGGATACGTTTATGGGAGAAAAAGCAGATGGAGAATTTTTGATTGTAAGCGTAGAAGTAGAAAACGTAGGAAAATCAGCCGAATATTTAATGGATTCTTTTGTAAAATTGATTGATGACCAAGATAGAGAATTTAGCCCTAGCACTATGGCAGCAATTTATCTTAAACCACAAGGTTCCGCATTAATGTTTGAAACAATTAATCCAGGAATTGTAAAGAAAGGAAAGATTGTTTATGATGTTCCTGTTGGTTTAAATGTTGTTAATGTAAGAATCTCAAGTAGTCTAGCAAGCAGTTCATTTTATACTGTGAAATTAATTACTTAAGTATTTTTTTGTTTCTTTTACTTTCTCTCCCCCTAGTTTAGTTTTATTAGTATCAAAAGCGGCACGTTAGTTTTTAGATTCTCGTAAGAGATCATTTACTTTAGGCAACGAACAAATTAGACTTAGATGTTATGTCTCCCGAACCTGTGAGGGTCGTAGCGAAGCGGAGAAGTTTTTGTTGGCTAAGGTGGGGCATTAGTTTTGTTAGTTTAAAGGGGCACGCAATATTTATTAAGTTAAGTTATGTTCTTTATTGTTAATGGATAAAAAGAAATTAGCTAAAGTCGTGAGAGATGTAAAGAAAATACTAATTCTTGCTAAATCTGCCCATGATTATTTAGAAGCAGGTAAAATTCGTAAAGCCAAAAGAGAATTAAAGAGGGTAATGAGTTTTGATGCTGATGAAATTACTCGCTTACATAATGAGGATGAAGGAATGGCTCATCAATTATTACATGAGTGTGGAGTTGTTTTGAAAGATGCAAAGAAAGCTTTACGTGATTTGGATTCAAATGAATTGTTTGATGAAGCAAAACGATTAGTTGATGAAATTGTTAAGCTGGAGGGGCATGAGTGGATTGAATTAAAGGAGGAGGAACATAAGAAAAATGAGTTGTATGAGTATTGGCATGATCAAGTAAAAACACAGTTTCTCTTCCATGGAACTACAGAAATTGTGAGAGGTAAAGTGGAAAGATATGGTTTGGCTCCTCAAATGCGTCCATGGGACCCTCATGACTGGGAACGTTTTATTCTTTTATATGAAAAAGGGGCAGGAGGACCATGGCATTACGATTATTGGAAAATTTCATCTTCATTCTCCCAAACTAAAGGTTCTATTCATTTAGCAAGTAATTATAATTTGGCAGAACGTCACGCAAAATATGGGGCCCCTTCTGTATGGGCTGAGGCAGTTCCTAACTGGAGA
>CEPX01195176.1_pt1 | contig 36783 bp, 43 predicted proteins | sample 361361 | NCBI WGS metagenome assembly CEPX01 (sample SAMEA2619974, study PRJEB7988) | marine metagenome | biome: marine biome (ENVO:00000447); feature: mesopelagic zone (ENVO:00000213) & marine oxygen minimum zone (ENVO:01000065); material: "saline water (ENVO:00002010), including plankton...
TTAACATCAACATAGCTGCATGCTGCTGAACAGGTTCCTGGGTTTAAACAAGAATCTGTTGTACTTGAATTAGTATCGTCACAAACAGAAGCATCATTACATGCTATTGTACAGGGAGTATTTGAACAGGAGGAACTTTCGGTTCCTGGGTTTAAACAAGAATCTGTGGTCAAACTATTTGTATCATCACAATCAGAATTAGAGGAACAGGTTATTTCAACACCAGAATCTATATTCTGGCATGCAGAGTTACAACCACCAGCATTGCTGCAAGTATCAATTGTTGAACTCTCAGAATCATCACATGAATTATTTGAGTCACATACAACAGAACAACTTCCCGTGGTGTTCAGCAATAATAATGCTGTACTCAAAGCCTGATTAATAGTATACTGGATTCCGTTAGAAGATGAATAAACAACTGTTTGAGAATCAGACCCTTCGTCCATTATAGCTTGTAAAGTCCCTCCTCCGTTTGCATTATAATCAACAACTAATTTTGCATAATTCCCTACAGGTATAGTATAGGATGGTATATTGGCAAATGTTTCATGCGAAGACTCTAATGTTGGCAAAACATACCAATCTGACTGAATAATTTCTGTTTCTGAATAATCATCCATATTAACATCGTAAATTGTCCATCGATAAGTTCCAGTATCATTAGTTATTCCAATATTTGAAAAATATAAAAATGCTGGACCGCTTAATACAAAAGATTGCTCTGTGTAAAATCCGATAGGGTCGGCAGTATACCATGTTCTTAATTCGTGGATTCCGGCTTCAGTGGTAATGTTAATTGTTTCTTTTACTGAATTAGATGTTGGCGAAACAACACTCATTGCATTAAATGTATTAGAATCGATTGTTACTTGGGAAGAAGAGCCCCTAAGATATATTATTTCGTTTGCCCCAAAAACATTTGGAATAAAAAGAATAAATCCTAAAATAATTGCTAATACTAACCATTTTGAGTGCATAAAAAAACCTGCTTTTTTTGGAAAATTCGCCTCTAATATATTAATTTTATACTTTAAATTAATTGAGGTATGCTTATTCTTGGATTAGTTTCTCTACTTCCGGTTTTATTTGATTAATTAACCGATCTAGTTCTTCCCTTGTTTTTGCTTCAAACCTAAGAATTATTTTGGATTGTGTATTGCTTTGCCTTACTAAAGCCCACCCCGTGTCAAAAACTATTCTGATTCCGTCAATTGTAACTGATTTGGGGTTACTTCCTGAGTATTTCTTAATCATAGTTTCAACTACTTCCTCTTTTTTTCCCTCGGGGCAATCAACCCGTAATTCAGGAGAAGAAACATATTGCGGCATTTGACCTACAATTTCGCTGAGGTTTTTATCAGAATGAGAAACAATTTCTAGAATTTTTGCAGCCGCTAGTAATGCATCGTCAAAACCATACCAGCTTTCTGTAAAAAACATATGCCCTGACATTTCTCCTGCAAGAACAGCATTTTCTTCTTTCATTTTTGCCTTGATTAAAGAATGACCGGTTTTCCACATTATCGGAATGCCTCCTTTTTCTTTAATCCATTCTTCCAAAGATTGCGAACATTTAACCTCAAAAATTATTTTTGAGTTTGGTTTTCTTTTCAGTAAATCCTCTGAAAAAATTCCAAGAAGTTTGTCCCCGTAAATAAGAGTTCCTTTTTCATCTAAAACACCAACCCTATCAACATCGCCATCAAAAGCAATTCCTAAATCGGCTTTTTCTTCCAAAACTTTTTTCTTTAAATCCTGAACGTTTTCTTCTTGAACAGGATCAGGCTGGTGATTTGGAAAACTTGAATCTTTTTCACAAAATAAACAAATAGGATCAATGCCAAGCTGCTTCAAAAGCTTTGGAGCTAATTCAGAGGCCATTCCGTTTCCCGCATCAATAACTACTTTTAGTTTTTTTCCAATCTTCACATTGGAAACAATTTCTTCCAAATAAGTGTCATCCAAAAATTTTTCTTTGATAGTTCCTTCTCCCTGAACAAATTTTCCTGATTCAGCAACTTTTCTTAATTCCTGAATTTTTGCTCCATAAATTGCTTCTTTTCCAACCATTACTTTGAAACCATTAAATTCCGGGGGGTTATGAGAAGCAGTAACACTAATGCCTCCATCCGAATCTAATTTGTGAACAGCATAATACATTAGCGGTGTTGGAATCTCTCCGATAAAAACAATATTAATTCCTGTACTCAAAATTCCTTTCTTCAAAGCTTCTAATATTCTGGGGCCGCTTTCTCTGTTATCCTTTCCAACAACAACAGTTTTCCCACCATTGTTATGTATAAGTGTTCCGTATGCTTTTCCGATAAGTTCAGCATCAGAATCCGGAAGATCGGTATCGGCTATTCCTCTGATATCATATTCTCTAAAAATTTCTGGTTTCATGCATGAAAAAAGCTTGAAAAAGTTTTTATTTGGATAATACTTATTTTGTTTAATGAGTAAAAGAAACCCTCGAGCTATACGAGATACTCTTCTGTATTGGCAATCTAAAAGAGGCAGTGGAAAGTCAGGGGATTCTCTTCCTTTAATTCAAGCAGTTCAAAGATATGATAAAATTCAAGGCCCACTAACTAGAATAGAAAGACATGTTCTGACTGGTTTAATTTTTCAAATTGCATATCGGGCTAATGAAAGAGAAATACAATCTTTGATAAGAAATAAAAAATTACTTTTTGGAGATAGGTATGATGAAAGGGAATACTCTGAAGGTCAAACAAAAAAACATTTCGAATCTCTTAGATCGAAATTAAAGCACAAAGATGAATTAAAATTCCCGAAAAAGAAGAAATTATAAACATTCAGAATAAGGCGAAGTTTCCGGGAAGAATAGCAAGCTACTCTTCCTTTCCGCTCCAATGGTGTTGTAGAAGGTTAATTCCGAAGAACCACTTCTCCTGCAGCACCGATAAAGATAACACCTAACCCATAAATAATTTTTTGTTGTTTTAATTTTAAACCCTGAAATCACTAAAACAATGAAATCCGAACCCTGCTTTTTTCACAAAATAATATCCCCTTTTAATGCTTTTAACAGCTAATTTTCTTATGCTTATAGGAATTACAGGAAATTTTGTTACAGGGAAAAGTGCATTCATGAATATTATGGATAGCCTAGGTTTTGATACATATGAGGCGGATAAAATTGTACAAGACCTTTACAAAAATGAAGAGATAATTGAAAAAATCGGAAAAGAATTCGGTTCGACAGTAACACTTGGGGAAATTATTGACCGTGACTTGTTGAGAGTCATAGTTTTTAATGATAAAAAGAAACTTAAGAAACTTAACTCGATAATGCACCCTATTGTGCTTGAAAAAATAAAAGAAATTGAACATGAAAACAAAATTGTTTTTGTTGAGGTTCCTTTACTTTTTGAAGCAGGAATGGAAAAAAGCTTTGACAAAATAATTTTGATAAAATCTTCTTACGAAACTGCAAAGCAAAGATCAAAGAGAAGAGGTTTCACAGATATTGAGTTTGAGCAGATAAGGGAAAGCCAAGAACCTGATCAGAAAAAGGAAAAAAAGGCAGACTGGGTTATAGATACGGAAGGAGACATTTCAGAATTGAGAAAAAAAACAAAGGAAATTGCAAAGGAACTGGAGGCATTGAAATGAAAGCAATATACCCCGGTACATTTGATCCGCTTACAAACGGGCATTTGGATGTAATTAAGCGCGGCCTCAAAATGTTCAATTCTTTAATAATCGGAGTAGCGGTTAATCCTGCAAAAAAACCTTTATTTTCAACAGAGGAAAGAATTGAAATGATAAAAGAAAGCGTTAAAGATTTAGAAAATGTAGAAGTAAAAGCTTTTGATTCATTACTTGTTGATTTTATTAAAAAGGAAAATGGGTCTGTTATTCTTCGCGGTTTAAGGGAAACAAGTGATTTTCCTGCTGAGTTCCAGCACGCTATTGTTAACAGGAAACTTGATCCTGAAATTGAAACTGTTTTTGTTATGACAAATGCTGAATATTTTTACATTACTTCTGGTATTGTAAAAGAAGTTGCCATGTATAATGGAAAACTCGACACGTTTGTTCCAAAACAGGTTGAATCAAAATTAAAGGCAAAATATGCCAAATAGGGGTGTTTTAAGACCTTATCTTTAAATATAAGCACTTTCTATATTAATACAACTTTTTAGGGCATATGCCAAAAATAAAAAGGAGGAGTGAGAAAAACATGTTTTTCAAAGAACAAAAAGGACAGTCCGCTTTGGAATACTTGATGACTTACGGCTGGGCATTAATTGTTATATTAATAGTTATTGTTGCAGTAATAGTGTTTTGGATTCAACCTTCACAGGTTGGCGGAAACACTTGTTCAACCACATCAGGAATCCTGGTAACAAACCATCAACTTTCGGCAACAAGCGACGATTTGAGTTTGATTCTTTCAAACCAGACCGCTGCGTCATTGACAAATGTTGATATCAATGTAACAGGAACAATAGGCGGAGTATCAATAACAGACTCAAATACTCTAGCAACACTTGGAACAATACAACAAACAGCAGTTGTTGATATAACAGATAATAAAGATGTTGCTACCGGTGAAACCTACTCGTTGCAGGTTACATTCAACTACAGAGACGCATTGGCAAGAACTGTTACATCAACATGTAACACAACGGGAACAGTAGCATAAAATTAATTGTTTGAAGATTGGGACTTTGGTTCCAATCCAATTCTCTTTTTTTTAGAAACTTTAAATACTACTTTGACTATTTATAAAATATGAATAAGTGGCTGAAAATACTTCTTATAGTTGCTGCAATTATTGTAGTGCTTTTTATTTTACTTCCAATAATCATTGTTATGATTGCTTCATTAGTATTCTTGATTAATCCTTCAGAAATAGGGGCAACTGGTTGCACAGGATTTCAGCAATTACCAATTGGAAATTTTCAAATTTCCAATGATAGTTTAACAATAAAAATTACTAACCAAACAGGAAGAAACATGAGTACTGTTGATATTCAAGGAAGCTTTGACGGAGAAGAATATATAAGTTCTAAAGAATATTCTGGAACAGAAACAATAAATGCCAATTCTGAAGCATACGCAAGTTGGAGCGGTCAACAATTAGAGCCTGGAAATCATACAATAGATTTAATTATTTCCTACAATAATGGAGATTTTATAAAAACAGCAACTGGATCATGCAGAGGACAAACTTAAACTAATTTTAAATCAGGTTTCCGAAGAAGCTTGTTAATAGGAAACGTGCTGAAAAGAAAACAATCAGTGCAACAATGGTCAGCGGAATAATGTACTTCACACCATTAATTTCTTTTCCTGCATTTATAACCCCTATTGTGAGAGAAGAAAATAATGTTGTAAACACCAGCATCACAATAGAAAACATTACAATAAAATCAGGATCTAATGTGGCTCCGTCTCCAGAAGCAAAACCTGATATAGGCCCTAAAGAGCCTGACTGAATACTAGCAGGATCAATACTCGGAACTGCTGAAATCTGGCTGGATAAAACCTGCACAATGAATGAACTTACTCCAAACAACATAGGCGCACCCATAACTGCTGAAAAAAGGATTAAGAGAACATAAATTGAAATATTGGATTTTATCTCATCTTCCAATGCAATCTGTTCTTTCAGATCATCACTTAACTGGAATAGTAAATCTGCAATCTGACCTCCGCTTCTTATTCCCTGAGATATTAACCAAAGAGTTTTGTCAAGTATTTTTGAACTTATACCAATACTGATCATTCTCAAAGCATTCTCGGTTCTTTCTCCGGAAGCAATTCTTTTTGAAGCATTTTTCAGCTCTAATTGTAAAGGCCCAAACTCCGGTCTGCCGGCAACAAATAATGCTCTTTCTGTTGTTAAACCGCTTTTCATGTTTGATGCAACAAGTCTCAATGCATCAGGGAGAATACTCTCAACAAATTTCCCTTTTGACTCTGAACCCATTTTCATTAAGAGATATGCAATTCCTACAAATCCAAAAAATGATACTGAAAAAGCAATTATTGGATTGAATTCAAAAAATACAAAAACGTTAGCTGCTACACCAACTCCAAGAAAAAAACCGTACAGAAACAGGAAACCAACAAACTTGTTAGCATTCATTTCAATGCCATTATAGATTAGCTGCCTCTGGAATTCCTGTCTTATTGAATTAGGGATAAATGCTGAAACTCTAGTATACACTTTAATCACCCAACAACGTTGGTCTTGATGATTTTATTATCCCCAGGAACATGAACTGACCAATAGCAATAAACACAAGCATACCCCAAAAAACCTCTTCACCAATCTCAATCTGCGGGAATACCGATAGAATTATCAAAAAAGTAAGGCCAAGCGAAGGAATTATTGCTCCAAGCATCATGTAAAGAAGAGAAAGTAATTTTAGGGAATTACCATATTTTCTAACTTGATTGCTTTTTTCTTTTGAAAGATCATCGACCAGAGACTGCATTATTTGGCTCACATCTGAACCTGCTTTCAGACCATTAACTAACTGCCAGATTGTTCTTCTGAAATAAATTGACGGATTATTTTCACCCATTTCTTCAAGAGCAATTTCCTGAAACTTCCCTGTTTCAATTTTTTCAACTGCTTTTTTGAATTCTACACTTACTTGCCCATTGTCTCCTTCAGCAACAATATTAATCGCGTCAAAAAGAGTTACTCCTGATTTTATTTCCACAAGAATAGTTCTTAATGCAAAAACAAGATTTCTTTCAATACTTCTTACTTTTTTTTTCAGAATAATTTTCGGGTAAAAGAGTAACTGCACAGCAACCAATGAACCAAACAAAAAACCAAGCAATGGAGGCATAGTAAGCATCTGTTCAGGGGCAAGCCTTGAAACAAAAACTGCCGCAATAAGGGTTCCAAAAGCAAAATATAACACAAACATCAGAGCAATTATTGCTCCGTAAGTTTCTCTGCTAAAATCCATTTCAGCCTGTTGTAATTCAGTTTTTAGAAAAGGAAACATCTGACTTATTGTGCTTCCAATTCCTCTGAAATTGTTAGCTAATCCTAGAATTATTTTTGAAGGAAGCTGGCTGAAAGTTTTATTCTTCCTGATTGTATAGGGAGCGTTGTGGGGGTAAGGTTAACTTTTGTATAATCAAACACCTGAGTATTGTCAGTGAAAGCAATAGTTGCACTTTTCCCGGTTAGTGAAAAAGACTGTACTTCACTAGGAATATCAACCTCAAAAACAATAGTGCTTCCTTCACCAAAAGAAGCAACCAGATCGGCAGTGTTTGTAATTTCAGAAACTGATTTAGAAGCTTTTACAATTTGGGCGTTCTGGTTAAAAGAAAAAAAAGCAAACCCGACGAGAATTCCCACGATCAGCAACACAAAACCGGTTATAACCAAATATTCTAAAGCAACCTGCCCCCTTTGAATTGATTTTGTTTGTTTATTTTTCTGCATGAATAAAACCAATAATAACAACACGTGTTCGATATAAAAATTTAGCGAAAACATAGCTAAAATCAGGAAAAACCGTCTTTTTAGCGTTTTTTTAGGTTTTAGAAAGATTTTTAGAGGTTTTCAAGCAAATTATGTATAGTTATGGCTTTTAGTTCCGCAACAGAAACAGGGTTAAAGAAAACTTCCGAAGAAAAACTGATTTTGAGAAATATTAGTGCGCTGGAAAAAAGCATTGCTGAAGAAACCAATGAAGAAAGAAAAAAAGAACTGGAAACACAATTAAGCTCTCTGAAAGCTCATTTACAGGGGCCATCAGAACAAACTGTTCTTGAGGTTAACATCAATAATTCAAACACTGAAGCCAGATTAAACAAAATATACAAAATACTTTTAGAAAAACATGCGAAACTAATAAGTGAACAGGAAACCAAAACAGTCGGGGAAATAAAAGCACTTATCAATAAAGACGACTTAAGCACACAGGCGGTTGTGAAAAGTTTTATTAGTGAAAAGTATAATTTCAAAAACCACTTTTTTCAGGCAGCAGAAAAGGCATACAATTACATTGTTGATGAAATTGATTTTGTTGATGCAGAACTGAATATTTCATTCTGGTTAACTCCTAAAGAAATTATTTCAGAAAAAATCGGCGATGATGAAGATCAGGCAGTTTTGTTGTGTTCATTCCTTTATGCATTAGGAGACGAAAACGCGGAAGTTGTTATAGCCGAACTAGAAAATGGTAATGCACATGCATTTGTAATAACTGAGTTTAATAACAAATTTTTATTACTGGATCCGACACAGGGGAAAGAATTCAGAGACTTCTTTGGAGAAAAAAATGAAGTGTTAGAAAACTATGCCTATAATGAAAGCCACATAAAAAGATTCATGTATAGGTTTAATCACTCAAATTACGAACAGTTTATTACTGATGAAGAATAATCAGATTTTCTGTCTTTTTAATTTTGGTCTGCCGTACTTTTTCAGAAAAATTTTTATTCCTTGCTCCGTTGGAAGAACATTTTTCGTGCCCAAATGACTAATCACAGAATTTGAATTAACAGTACCGTAAACAAGAGCATCATCAATACCTTTGCCTTTAATTATTGCAGTAGTAAAACCAGAACCAAAAGCATCTCCTGCACCTGTAACATCTAATGGTTTGATTTTGAAAGCTTTAATAGAATAAATATACGTGTCATTAGCAGCATGCGCTCCGTGTTTTCCTTCAGTAATAACCGCGGTTTCAGCAAGTTCCAGAAGTTTTTCCAGATTTCTGTGAATATCGGCAGAACCAGTGAGTTTGAGTGCTTCCTCTTTATTTACAATTAAAATATCCACTGAACCAACTATTTTTTTTAATTTTTTAAAACCAAGAGAAAGTTCTTTTTGACCAGGATTCCAAGCAATTCTGGCCCCTGTTTTTTTTGCACGAAGAATAATATTTTTTAACAGCTCTGGTTTTGAATGTAGAGAAGTGATGTAAAACCATTTTGCTTTAAGCTTTGTAAAATCCAACTTAGTTTCTCCTAGGGAAGCTGTAGCTTTGCTGTAACATAAAACAACTCTGTCCTTTCCGAAACCGGTAAGAATAACGGAGTAACTGGTGTTCTTTCCCTGTAGCGTATGAACAAGACTGGTGTTGACTTTTTCCTTTCGCAGAACATTCAAAACTTTTATACCGCTGGCATCATCACCAACACTGCAAAGTGCTCCCGCCTTTAAACCAAGCCTTGAAAAAGAAACCGAAGTATTGGTAGCTCCTCCCCCCGTAAAATAATCCATTTCCTCAATATCCACCTTGGTACCAGGATGAAAAACACACATATCTTTACTGGAAAAAGTTTTTGGAATATGAACAAAAACATCCGCGGTTGCTGAACCAATAGAGATGACATCAAACATGAAAATCAATTAGGGTTTTGGATTTTATTAATTTGTTGTTTCATCTGGGGCGATTATGCTTACGCACAAGCTGTTCCCTCTGCACAAGTTCATTCTTTTTAGCCATAGCAGCCCTTTTATCCCTTAAATGCTGAATTTCATCATGGATCCGGTCAATTTGCTCACCAATATCCTTTTTCTGCTCGGTGGTTGCGGATTTATATTTAGAATTCAGCCCAGACAATTTCGCCAACAATTCTTTTTCATTCACAAAATTCATCCTTTTATTAGCAGATAAATTGCCGAACCGAGAATTATCAAAGCAGAAATGCTTTTACCGTCAACAAAAGGAACGCCTACAAAAAGCAGCACCAGTGCAACTAATAGCAGAACTCCAACAAGTTGTTTTGAGGATAGTTTTCCCCTGAAATAAGAACGGGTAGGTCTAATAAAAATGTTTCCGAAATAGATTGGGAATGCCAATGGCCTAAACAGGACAAACATCTTTCGATGGTTCAGACCACTGGCTAAGAATCATGCATACCACCCCCAATTTCTCATGATTTTATCCCCCAATATACACGTTCAATAAAATCACAGGATTCTTAGAACTGAATTACTTTCCAATTACTCTTACGATTTTTTTGTTAAAATAAATCAGCTTTAGTTATTCAAGTAAACAATGAACAATTCGTCCTAAAATTCGTGTATTCACTTTATTAGTTTGAAATGGTAAACCGCAATAAAATAAAGAAAAATCCCGGTTACTGAATAAGCAAAAACCTGAAAAGAGATTTCCTCAGAAAGCAGAATAGTTGCTATCAAAAAAAGTGCAAAGACAACTAAAATTAAACCAACCATTGATTTTGTCAAATGTAAACCCACCATTACACAACATATATTAATCTTGGAATATTTATTCTTATCATGGCACGGGCAAATAATCCGGATGCTTCTTTTCAAGGAAGGCAAGCAAAAAATAAAACAATGTCAAGAAGAGAAGCACTAAAACGAATAGTTAAGGGTGCAGGAACAGCTGCAGGAGCAACAGGAATCGGAGCCATAGGAATTAATGCGGCAAGAGCTATTAAAGCCCGCCAAGAAAAGGGCTCTAGTGAACGGGCATTCAGAGCAACACAATACCGTGCAGCCAAAATACCAAATCCGCAAAAATGGGCACAGTTATCAGAAATTTATAAACTTGATCCAATTAACAATAAAGCAGACGCCCAATTTGTTCAACAAATTAATTCTCTTTCAAAAAGAACAGGAATTTCCCCGGAAAGAACACTTTACACTATTGAAACTAATGAGATTTCAGAAACTGCCTCAAATGGTCTTCGTGCCCATTTAGGCAAATATTCAGGAAAAGAAAAACAAAGAAGAGAAAGAATAATTAGACTTATTAACACTCTAGCAAGCCCTAACTTAAAATATGATGAACAAAAACAGGCTAAAACTTTAGTTGCCCGCATTCGTAGCACACGCGGAAGCAAAAGACTTGTTGAAGAAATGATAAAAACTTTCGAAAAATAATTCTAATTTTAATTGCAAATACGCCAGGGCTAAATCTGGCCTAAAAAAGGATTAGAGATAAGTATAAGAGAATGGGCACATCAAATGAAGGGTAGTACTCTGAAAGCGAGTGTAGCTTTGCCCATTCTCTTTTTTTGTTTCAGTTCTTGTGTAACAGATTTGTTCACCTGAATAGCCAAACGCATAACTAGAATAAAACTTTTTAGAGTTAGAAATCTGAACAGTACAAAATTAATTACAGGAAATATGTAAGTGGGCCTTTGCAAAAAAATCAGAAAGCAAAACCCAAAAGATCAAGGAGAATAAGAAGAATTATTCCCGGAATCCCGCCAAAAGCAGTTATCAGAACACTCCAAATATTTATTTCGATGTGTATAAATGGAAAAAAATTAAGTAAAACCAAAACTACCAAACCAATGAAACTATTGATCAGTAAAATAACAATTTTTTTACCTAATTTTAATGCAAAGAAAATCGCAATTATTACTACTATCGCAGTTAAAACAAAACCAAGTATTGGATCTAAAGCCATTAAAGAACCCCAGGATTAAAGTTAATTTAAGTCTAATGTTTAAAATAAATTATCGGACCAGCGCCACAAGAGTGGAGGACTTGCCTCTGTAGACTTTACGAGACGCAAAGCCCACCTGAGAGGCCCTCAGTTTCGGGACAGAAACCGAGTCAACTCCTTCTACAAATTTTTTCCAGTTCAATTAAAATCCCCCACCTCAGAGGTGAAACCCTGACGCTAAAATTTAATATTCACAGCTACTACCTTACGCCATTGATATTTAAAAACACATAAGTATACTAAGTATATTAACTATATTTTTTATAGTTGGTGACTTTTTTGGAACCTGAAAATTTTTTTAAGAAAACAAGCGATTTCGTGGCAAAGAAGCACAATATCGCAATAATAAGGATTCTGTTGAAAAGCGAACAGGGCCTTGGTTTTAATGCGATAATGAAACAAGTTTCACCAATAACTCCAAGAATGCTTTCAACCAGATTAGCAGAACTTGAAAAGGAACAACTAATTCAAAAAAATCTTGTATTAGGAGATAAACCTAAAGTTGAATATCGAACGTTACCAAAAGCAATTGGATTGTCAAAAGCTATTTCTGAACTTGAAAAATGGGGCAAAAAAGAGCTTTAACACACCACAATCTATAAATTACTGAATTGACTCTGATTATTGAAGGCTATGTTTATGGCAAAATTTAAGATTATTTACAACCGAACAGATTGTGTTGCAGCCGGGCCATGTGCTGCTGTTGACCCAGACAACTTTGAAATAAATCCGGAAGATGGTAAAGCAGACTTAATTGGCGGCAAAGAAACAAGCCCAGGAATCTGGGAACTTGAAATAGAAGATGATGAAAAAGCCAACCAAGCAGTAGAGGTTTGTCCAGCAGCAGTTATTTCAGTGAAAAAAATCAAAGACTAAAAATAATTAGTTTTTCTAAAAGATTTTTTGACTTGTTGGTTAGTTTAATTAATCCAAAAAACACATACTTTATCAGGGGGCTTGATAATGGATGCAAACAAACTAATCCAAATTACTCATTTACCAAAACAAGATGAAATAAAAAAACAATCTTTAATTAATGCGATTGAAAAAAGTTACGGTAAATTAACTAGTTTTTTACCCGGAGAACTAATGCTGGAAATTCATTTCAGGGAAAGCAAAAAACAAGGCAACCGGGAGCAGTTCGAAGTAAAAGCTAATGCTAATGTAGCTGGGATTTCACTCCACTCAAAATTTATTGATTGGGACTCCGAAAAGGCACTAAAACAAGCACTAACTGCACTTGAAAAGGAAGCAATCAAAGCCAAAACACTCAAAAGGTAAGAAAACCTAAGTTCAGCACAAAAAGCGGTTTGGTTTTCCTCTGCGGGTTTAGTATTAACTAGAACGCGGTTTATTAATCAGAAATTCGGAGGAACTCACATGAGCTTAGTAACACTTACATTTGGAAACAAAGCAGCTAATGCATCGCCACACGTGTTTATCTCAACACCCGAAGAAAGAATAATACAAAAATTAAATCATAGCGGAACAGCAAAAGGCGAGGCAATAATAAAAAAAGCGTGCAGGTTTTACTCAGAGGAAAATGTTTATGTGGTTGCTGAGGTAACTGAAGGATTTTTATCAAATAATATGACTGCTTTTTACAATGGAAAAACACTAGATATTCTTGATGTCGAATCAAAATACGGACACAGTGCAAAAAAAGGAATGACTGTCGGACTTACATTAAGAGGAATCTCCGAGGAAGAGTTAGAAAAAGATTCTGTGTTAAGTTTTGAAAAACAATAATTTTTACAACATCAACTCTATTAACTTTTTCCCGAATTAACTTTCAGCAAAACTAATTTTTCCTTGATTTTATTTTTCACTGCTCCGTTCAGGAAATCGAATTAATGCAATTATTTCTAATTTCATCAGTAATTATTTGAGTGCAAAAACTCAAATCGTTTTCATTAAGGGCAGAGGAGGAATAGCATAAATCCCTCTGCTCCGTTTGTTTGTCTTCACATTCCTGAATAGTGTTGGTTGGTTTTGAAAAACAGCCAGAAAAGACAATAACTAATAAAACCAAAATAAAAAAAATTTTCATAATCAGAACAAAGGATGTAACTTATTTTAATTTTTCGGAAATCAAAATCAATTATGTAGCAGTCAAGCTTTTATAGTTGGTTTGTGTTGTTATTTGAATGGCCGCAACAGTAACACAATTACTTTTACTTCTCAGCAACTAGTTTATGTTAGTGATAACAATGCTCTTAACAGTTAGAGCAATAGCGGTGGTAAAACCGTTTGTTGAACAGGTTGTTGTTGCTAAGACTATGTGGTATCTTTACATGGCTTTTGGTTATTCGCTTATTTCTGTAACGGTCTTTACTTCTTGGGTAATCTGGACTTTTCCAGACCTCTGGGGGATGTTAATATTATTCATGAGTTGGTTTATCCTTGTAATAATATTCATCGGACACAGACAAATCAAGGCAAGTACCGTACGGAAATCGTTCAACATCAAAATGTAATAATAACGGGCTGCTCCCGCTTATGAGAAGTTGACTCGATTATTTTCTTTAGTTTAGCAGCAGCATCTTCTTTCCCTTTAGGAATTTCCTTATTTTTAAGAATTAAAGGAAGCAACTCATCAATAACAGAGTAACTCAACCCCAATTCTTTTTCGTCTTCTTGGTTTTCCCAGAGCTCAGCAGACGGAATCTTGTCCAAGAATTCGGGTCCTATATTTAATTGCTCTGCAACTAACCGCACTTCTTTTTTCAGTAAAGCCCCAATCGGAAAAAAGTCCGCAGCCGCATCTCCGTATTTTGTAAAATAACCCAAATAAAACTCGGATTTGTTTCCTGTTCCTGCTACAATACAATTGTTAGAATTTGCATAATTATACAATACAACCGCTCTTGCCCTTGCATTAAGATTTGCTTTTGCAGTATTGTTTTGTTTCCACGGAAGAATTTCAAAAACCTCCAATACAGAATCGATTGACACAATAAAATATTCAACGCCTAACTTTTTGGCGAGGTTTTCAGCATCTTTCGTGCTTGAATCTTTCGTGATTTTTGAGTTAGGCATTAGAATAGCTGTAACATTTTCTTTCCCTAATGTATTTACAAGCAGGGCAAGCACAACTGCAGAATCAATACCCCCGCTTAAACCCAAAACTGCTTTTTTGATGCTCCGTTCCTCAAAATAATTTTTTATTTTACTAATTAACTTTTCGGATAAATTATTTTCATTCGTTTTGTTTTCTTCCATTTTACTTTCACTCATTTTAAGCCCTACACAAGATTCACTAAATCTGCAATATCTAACAGATCAAAATCTGCTTTAATTCCTTCACTGGGAAAAAGCTGACCATACTTTGCTAATGCTGTTTTCATTCCGCTCTCCTGCGCCCCTTTAATGTCTCTTCCCGGATTGTCACCAACAAACAAAATTTCCTCTGGCAGACAATCTAACTGTTCCAACGCAGCATTAAATGGAAGTGCACTTGGTTTTAATTCACCAGTATCATCAAGAGTAACAACAAAATCAAAAAAATCAGTAAGCCCCATTTCAGCCAGCCTCATCCAAGCTTTTAACCTTGGAGCATCACTAACAATTCCTAATTGTAATCCTTTTTCGCGCAGGGTTATAAGGGTGCTCCGTACATGAGGATAAGGTTCCAAATAACCAGCCTGCATTTTTCTATAAGCTGCAATTCCTCTTGAAAGAATTTTATAATCAATATCCCCTTTAGTTTCCTCTAAAAATTTCTGGAATATTTCTTGATGTTCGATCCCATGGACTCCATAAAGCTCAAATAGTTTTCCGTATGCTTCGTCCTTATTCATTTCTAAACCAGCATCCACCATAGCCGAAATAGCAGCCTCACAGCTAATTTTTTTCATCCTCATAAAATCTATAAGGGTATTATCAAGGTCAAAAAGCACTGCTTTCATAGATCACTTTTCTTGGAAAGCTGATAAAAAGCTTATATACGAGTTTGTGCCTTTTCTAAACATGGAAAAACAAGTAAAAAGCATGTTCACTCAGGCAATTTTCTTCTTTATTATAGGGGTTGTTCTAGCCTCTTTATTCATGTGGAGTATGATGCAGGGCATTACTATTCATTTTACTGGAAATGACTCATTAGCCTTTTCATATTATTTTGTTGGATGGATCTCGGGAATTGCTGCTTTCAGCCTTTATTGGCAAGCTAAAAACTTGTTTCATTTTGCCAAAATTTCGAGGTGAGGATAATCCCTAAAAACCGAAGCAAAATTGCTATCAACGCTCAAAGAATGATGACCGTCAGCAGATTACGAAGCCAAATAGCTAGAGATAAGGAATTTCTAGCAAATAACCGAGGAAATATGATTACTGAGGTTGCCCAAAAAATAAAAAAACAAATAGCGGCCGCTGAAACAAAGCTAAAAGAAGTATAATAAAAATTCACTTCTTCTTTGTTTTTTTAGCAGGAGTTTTATCTTTATTTTCTTTCGAACCTTCACTTTCTTCCGGGTTTTTGCCCCCTTCAGGAATTTCACCTTTGAAATCCTCATTAAATTCATCAATATCCTCATCGTCTAAACCAAGATTTTTGAGGATTTTATCATGTTCCTCAATAGACATCTGATCAAAATCTTCTTTCCAGATTTTCATGTCTGCAGTTACAGGAAGAGGTTTTCCTTCTTTTTTCTTTTTAATCATAACTTCTTTTAGGTTATAAAAGTTTAAAAGCTTTTGATTGAAACCAGAGAGTATTTATTTGAAAAAAACAATTAATTCTACATGGACTCTCCGGAACCCAAAAACGAGCATCTAGAAAAATTCAAACAGGAGCTTATTATTGCGGGTTACAGCCAAAGAACTATTAGTATGTACACGCTTTACGTCAAAAATTTGTTAAACTCAGCCAAAAAACACCCAAAAGATATGGATAGATCTGATTTAGTTGGTTTTCTTGCTAAAGAAAAGGAAAAAGGATCCTCAAACTCGACTCTTGCCTTAATCCACGCTGCTTTGAAATTCTTTTTCCATAAATACCTCAAAAGCAAAATTATGGACGAAATTCCAACACCAAAGAAAAACAAATATCTCCCCACGACACTTACTAAAGATGAAACAAAAAAACTGATCAAAGCAACAAAAAAAGGCAGAAACCGGTTGCTGTTGCAATTTATTTACTCCTCCGGGGTTCGTGTGAGTGAAGCGGTTAATATGAAAAATGAGGAAATTAATTTTAAAGAAAGAATCGGAAAAGTAAAATCCGGAAAGGGAGCCAAAGACAGGATTATTATTCTTTCAAAAAACTGGTGTAAATTAGCAAAAAAATACGTGGAAAAAAAGAAAATCAAGAGTGAATGGCTGTTCTCAAAAAAGAACGGTAAAAAAATCTCAACAGATACTGTCCAACGCATTGTAAAAGAAGCCGGGGAAAAAGCAGAAATTGAAAAAATTGTAACTCCCCACGTTCTTAGACACAGTTTTGCCACTCATTTATTGGAAGCGGGAGAAAATATTAGGAAAATCCAAGAACTTTTAGGCCATTCAAACCTAAACACAACTCAGATTTACACCCATGTTTCTACAGAGCAACTCAAAAAAGTAAGCAGTCCTTTGGACAATCTGTAACCTCTCGTACACTAATTAATCCACAACTCTCACCAGTAATTAACCTATAACCCAATACTTCCACTACTTCCAAACAAAAATTGTAATAAAAATCTGAATTTTGATTATGTATATTTGTTTAATTACGTCTTTGGTGTTCTTTCAAAACAGAACAAAAAACAGCGTTTGTTATGTAGATGTGTTGTTTTTTGGTGTTTACTGTGGAATTCGACATAAACTTTATATATTTGGTTATATTTATTATTTTAGAATAAATTTTTTGGAGGAATTAAAATGACCGTTAGATTATCAAAATTATTTGGGATGGACATCTATACTACAGACGCAGAGCATAAAGGGAAGGTTTTTGATTTAGTTATTAACCTTGAAAAGGGCAAGATTGAAACCATAACTACTGAGGCATTAAAAGCAAGATCTAAGGCTGAAGCAAAGAAAATTATAAGTGAAAAAAGCATACCTTATAACAAAGTCAGGTCCGCTAAAGACATTATAATTGTTGGTTCAACCGCTAAACAGGAAGAATCAACTAGTGATTCTGGCAGTAAAACAATAATTAGAAGACGATAAAAAGATGTTTTTACGATCCTTTTTTTATTTTTATGTTTACTAATTATACATAAGGAGATTTTGTTTTATAATATAGGTTATTAGTGGAATTGTGGGGTGTTGGTTTGTTAAAAGGTTATTTTGTTCAGTATAAGTTCATTATTCCAGAGGCAACTAAACATTCGTCATATACTTACCAAAAACTTTTTAGGGCACTATATGGTTACACTCAGAATGTTACCAAAGCTAACGGGAAAACCTATCACTATCACAGAAAAGGAATTCTTTCGGAAATCCCATACATCCGCCCAGGAAAGAATTGTGTTATTATTCCTCCAAAATCTTTTAGTTCTTTAGATTCTTTTTTCAAAACAGGAAAAAACCCAAGTCATTATTGGAGAGTTAAAGGGGACTGGAAAGCTGTTTTTTATTTAGACGAAAAAAATCTTGATGAAAAACAAGTTGTTACTGCACTTAAGGATCAGATTAAAAGAGGGTTTCAGGGAGATGATCAGGCTGTGCTGGATCTTACTTTCTTAGCGGACAAAGTTAAAAATAATGAGCCGATTTCTAAGGACAAAATCAATTTGGCTTTAAATGAAGCCGAACCAATAATTTCAAACCCTTGGTTTAAGGAAGTTTACCAAAAAGACCCTGGGTTAAAACAGTTTTTTGACGCTTATCGTGCTTTAAAGCCTTAGTTTTAGCTATTTTTAACAGTTTCTTTTTCATTTTCAATTTTCTCTTTTTTACCTTCTAATTTTATTAAAATATCTCGTTTTCTCCATTTTTTCTTCCCTCCGACATTGTTTGTTTCAACAAGGCCGATATCAACTAATGTTTTGATATAGGGGTACAAACTCCGATCATTCTTATAATCCATTCCAAAAAGCTCTCTGATTCTCCTTAGGATTTCATCCATTGTAATCCATTCATCAAACCCCAGAATTGCGGCGATATGAGACGCCTGTGAATTATCATTCAATTTAATATAATCCCAAACACTGTGAATTTCTTCAATTAACTCTTCTTTTTTTTCATAAATGCTATTCTTGAGAGATGGGGCTTCTTTTTTTTCTATTTTAAATATCTTTTTTAACCAACCAACTAAATCCATATTAGTAATTACTCTAAACTCCTTTTTATAATTATTGTTATGCCTACGATTACTCTTTATCAACAAAGTAATGCTTTATTTTGCTGGTAATTACTAGTCTTTTTTTGCTGATTGCCGTATTTTTAGGCATAATTTCTTGTTTTTAATGTATTTTGGCAATAATATTAACAAAAAGTAAGCGTGTTTTACGTATCATTTCAGGGTTTTTTGGTATTGGTTGATAAAATTATTTTTTTGTGAGTGTATTTTTAGTGCTTTTTATAAATTCGGTTGTTTTGTGAGTGTATTTTTCAGGGTTTTAGAAAAAAAAGTTTATTTTTGAGTATGATTTACCGGACTTTGAATTAACTAACTGAAAAGTATCGTATTTTAGCAGTTACTCATAAAACAAGCTATTTTAGGTAAGTCCTGTTAAATTCAGAATTTGAATAGCGGGGGAAGGATTTGAACCTTCGACCTTCGGGTTATGAGCCCGACGGGCACTCCTGACTGCCCTACCCCGCTATAAATCAAATATACTCATTACACGTAAGTTTAATAAACCCAATTATTTTGCCTAATATCCTTTATTTTAGCGTAAAATCCAATTTAAAGCTATTTGTTGCGGTTTATTGTAGTTTAAAGCTATAATTTGGCTTTGTTTTGGTTTTAACTGGTTTGTTTTATTGTAAATTGCGCTTCGTTCTATGTCCAAGAATTCGTGTATTCATATTGCTTTTTCCAGGTCGGTCAACTCGGATTTCATTAAGTCAATTTTCTTTTTCAAGTCTTTGACTCTTTTCTTGTTGTTTATTGCTTTCAGGGGTCTGCCGGTATCTGGGCATTTAAACCCGTATTCTGCAGCAATTTCAAAAGGGTAAAATGCACTGTCTTTTCCGGCACTGAAAAAAGCATGGGTTCCTTCAAATTCAATTTCTTTTTCAAGTTTGGTTATTTCTTCAACCTGTTGTTCCAGTATTAATGTAGCAATCCGGGGGGCTTTAATTTCCCAGGTGTATGAATACCATCCCGTTTTCACGTTTTTTGTTTTCTGGTAACAGGCAATACCTCGGTAATGAAGCCTGTTCAAAATAGTTCTAATTTCGGTAATTTTTAAAGGTAATTTTTTGCCAATTTCTTCATCAGTAACTGGCTTTCGTTTGCCTGAACAAATTTTAACTAATTCAATAGCATAATCCCCGGCAACTGAAATCAAAAAGTCTTTGACCAATAAGTATTCGTAAATTTTTTTCTTTGGGAATTTAGCCATAGTATATTTTTTCACCGTTATTGTTTTTTAAAGTAAAACGAATTTTTGATTACTTTTTGTTGACTTTTTTCCCTTTTGCAACCGGTTCAATGGAAATTTTTGCCCCACCAAATTTTTTCGCTAGCTCTTTTCCTTCTTGTAGCCTATCCAAAAAAACAGCCATTGCGGCGATTTCAGAATGCGGTTGAAGCGTTACCGACACATTATAATCGGCCATTTCATAAACTTCCTTTTCCACTTTTTGAGATCCAATAATCACAAGTAATTTGTTAAATTTCCTAATTGCTTGCTCCGTTTCCTGAACCGGCAAACCATACATAGTTAAATGTACAGAGGTAAATCCTTTCTTTTTGTAATGCGTTATTCTTTTTCTCCAGCTATCAAAAAACTCAACTCCTGCGCCTTTACCCCATTGTTTGTTCATAGTGTTAACCGTATTCTCAATACTTTCATCCTTCTCTCCAATAACCTCTACTTTATCTGCTCCAAAAGCTCTTGCCACTAGACAACAATGACTTGTAACCCTATAATCTCTCACAGGCCTATGTCCGTATCTGAGAACAATAATTTCCTTAACCATAGTTAAATTTCGTCTAGAGCAGTTTTTATTCTTTATTTTACTTAAATTCACTGTGATTTTATGCTGGATCTTAAATTTGTAAGGGAAAACCATTCTTTGATTAGAAAAGACCTTGAAAAAAGGAAAGATAAGGAAAAGCTTCCGTGGTTAAACGAATTACTGAAACTGGATGAGCAGTACAGGAAAAAGTTACAGGAAGCTGAAAATCTGAGGGCTAAAAGAAATGAAATCACTAATGAAGTAAAGAAATTACTCTCTGAAAAAAAAGACGCTAAAAAAAAGATCGCGGAAGCAAAAAGTCTTCCGGACAAAATCAAGAAAATTGAAAAAAACACTGCTCCGTTGAAAGAAAAAATTGATTACTATCTGATGCGTCTTCCTAATGTTTTGGACGAATCTGTTCCTTATGGAAAAGACGATTCTGAAAACGTTGTTGTAAAGGAAGCCGGAAAAAAAATCTCAAGAAAAGATCTTCCTCCTCATGGCGAGCTTTTGGAAAAGCATGGTTGGGCTGATTTTGATCGTGCCGCAAAAATTGCAGGGTCAGGATTTTATTTTTTAAAAGGTCAGTTTGCGTTGTTAGATTTTGCTTTACAAAGATTTGCTCTCGACAAACTTGTCAAAAAAGGTTATTCTGTTATTCAGCCTCCTTTGATGATGAATCGCGAGGCTTATTCAGGGGTTACGGATTTAAACGATTTTGAGAACGTCATGTATAAAATTGACTCTGAGGATCTTTACCTTATTGCAACTTCCGAACACCCAATGGCTGCGATGTTCAAGGACGAAATTCTTTCTAGTGAAGAGCTCCCGATTAAGTTTGCAGGAATTTCCCCCTGTTTCAGAAAAGAAATAGGCAAGCATGGTATTGACACGAGAGGTATTTTCAGGGTTCATCAGTTCAACAAAGTTGAACAGTTTGTTTTCTGTAAGCCGGAAGAGTCTGAGAAGTTCCATGAAGAACTTTTAGAAAATGCCGAGGAAATTTTCAAAGAACTTGGTTTAGCTTACAGGGTTGTAAATATTTGTACTGGCGATATTGGAATAGTTGCGGCTAAAAAATATGATATGGATGTCTGGATGCCAAGGGAAGAAAAGTACAGAGAAGTTGTTTCAAACAGCAACTGTACAACTTACCAAGCGGTCCGTTCCAATATAAAATTCAGGAACAAAGACGGTTCAAAAGAATTTGTTCATACTTTAAACAGCACAGCTATTGCAACATCAAGAGCACTAAGAGCTTTGCTTGAAACCCATTATGATAAAGGAGTAATAAAAATACCAAAGCCTTTACAACCGTACATGAACGGAGCAAAGGAAATCAAACATGAGAAATAGTTTAAGACCCCCAAGCAAGCATTCCGCCTTTCAGGTTGAATGCTTCAAATCCGTTTTCATTCAAAAATTTTGTTGCTGTTGCTGACCTGTGTCCGCTTCTGCAAATAACTATAATAGGCCGCTTTGTTGAGAGTTCATTTTTCCGTTCCGCAAGTTCCCCTAAAGGAATGCACTTATCAGGATTAGCATTTCCTGCATCAATTTCTTTCTTTTCTCTAACATCTAATAAGATAGCTTTTTTTGCCGTAATGAGCTTTTTTGCTTCTTTCGCAGAAACTTCTTTTACCATAGGAAATTTGCTCTGTGCAAAGCTTAAAAAAGCTGTCTTACGCGAATTATAATCGTTTAATTGTCCTTATCGGGCGATTGGGCCCGTAGCTCAGCCTGGTAGAGCAGCGGACTTTTAATCCGCGTGTCGAGGGTTCAAATCCCTCTGGGCTCGTAACCTTTTTCTTTCTTGCGCCCTTTGGGCGGAAAGAAAAAGCTTAGCCAAAAAGAAAGAACAAAGGAAAGAAATCCATGGAAGAAAACATTCAGTTTTGGGCAGAAAAAATAGCAAAAGACATCCAAGAGAGAAAGAAATTTCACTTTTTGGATAAGTCAATTCCTGAGCTAAAAAATCCCACTATAAAAAGCAGTTCTAGTCTTTCTGGTGTTCTTCACATTGGCCGTCTTAGTGATATAATAAGGGGCGAGGCAGTTTTCCGTGCATTAAAAGAAAACAACTCCAATGCCGAGTTCATTTATGTTACTGAGGACATGGATCCTTTAAGGAAAATCCCAAAAGGCGTCCCAAAAGATTTTGAACAATATATAGGAATGCCAGTTAGTAATGTTCCTGATCCTGAGGGCTGCCATGCAAGTTATGGTGATCACTTTAAAGAAAAGTTTCTGAAAATCTTTGACGGTTTTCTCACTTATGAGCCAAAGCTTTATTCTATGAGTGAAGAATACAAAAAAGGAAATTTCACGCCTTATATTTTAGAGTTAGTAAAGAATACCGAGAAAGCAAAAGAAATCATTTCAAGGTTTCAAGATTCTCCAGTTTCTGATACCTGGACTTCCTGGAAACCAATTTGTGAAAACTGCGGAAAATTACAAACAACCGTTGTAACAAAAATCAGTGGAACAAAAATTGATTATGTTTGTAAGGACTATGATTTTGAAACAACTAAAGCAATTGGGTGCAATCATGAGGGAACATCAGATTTAAAGAAAGCAGTTGGAAAATTGATTTGGAAGAGCGAGTGGGCTGCTCAGTGGAAACGTTGGCAAGTAGTAAGTGAAGGAGCCGGAAAAGAATACAATGCACCTAACTCTGCGTGGTTTGTGAACGCGGAAATTTGCGAAAAAGTTCTTGATTATCCGATGCCGGAACCAATTTTTTATGAACATTTATTCATTGATGGCCAAAAAATGTCTGCATCAGTAGGGAACGTTGTTTATCCTCATGAATGGCTTGAAGTTGGCAGGCCAGAAGCGTTAAAGCTTTTATACATGAAAAAACTTGCGAAAACCAGGAGCTTTTCCTGGAAAGACTTACCTATTCTGGAAAGCGAATTAGATAAAGCTGCTCTAGCGGATACTTTAATTACTGAATTAGGTGACTCGAAAGAGAAGAAACAATTACAAAAACTTTACCATTATTCTAAAGTAAAAGGCAGAGAGGCATTCCCGGTTCAAGTTGACTATTCATTAGTTGCATCGCTTGTCACTACTATTCCCGATAATCAACTGTTATTTGAGAAATTGGTCGAGATGCAAGAATTTGACAAACAAGGTTTGGAAAAAATGAAAGAGCAAGTATTTGAAAGGATGAACCATGCCAGAAATTGGGTTGAGAAATATGTTCCAGAGAAGAAATTAGAATTTGTGGAAGAATATTCTGTAGAAGGAATTGATGAAAAAACGAAAAAACTTTTTGCGGATATTGCAAATGAGTTGGATAAAGATAATAGTGTTGGTGAGGTACAACAAAGGATATTTGAAACAGCAAAAGCTAATGGCATTAAACCACAGGACTTATTCAGGTCTCTTTACCAAGTTATGATTGGAAAAGAACGTGGGCCAAAAATAGGTACTTTGGTTTTTGCTTTTGGAAAAGAAAAAGTAATTGAACGTTTAAAGGAAATTTCCTCTTAGAGGGCCCATAGCTCAGCCTGGTAGAGCAGCGGACTCTTAATCCGCGTGTCGAGGGTTCAAATCCCTCTGGGCTCGCATTCTATTTTCGCAGTGGCAATGTGCCCCTTCGAAATTTGATTATACTAAAAAATTGTTATTTTAGTATGCATTCAATCTCAGTTTCCTTAATTAGGAATTTACAGGAATCTAGACGAAAAGCAATTTCTTACAAAGCTATCGCGAAAGAGTTTAATTTAAGCCCCGCTACTGTTTTGAAATATTGTAGAAAAGTTGAGCTGAAAGGTTCGGGGAAACGAATTCTTGAAATAAATGAACAGGTTAACAGAGAAAAATTTGCTGAAGTATATGCTAAGGTTAAGAAAATAAGGAAACCTTTATTTTCCAAAAAATTTTCAAATCTACTAGGGCATTTGTTTTTTGACGGCTCAGTTAATTTTACACTAGGAAGATATGATTTAACTTATACAAATGCGTCTCAAAAGTTGGTTCATACGTTTAACAAAAATATGATTGAATCTTTTGATTTGAAGTCTGGAAAAATATCTAAAATTTCTGGAGTGAATTTTGATTGGTTTGTTTGTCATCATTATTCTAAATCTGTTTGTGAATTTTTATCAGAGTTATCCGAATCATTTAGTACTTCTGATGGTATTGGTGTCCCCACGCAAATTTTGGAAGGAGATAATGGAATTAAAGCCGCTTTTTTGGGTGCTTTTTGGGATGATGAAGGAAGCATTTCTGATTCTGGTAAGCTTGAAGGTAGCTTGGTTTCAAAAGAAATGATTGTTGGGCTTTCAAAATTGCATTTTGATTTAGGGATTGAAAACAAGGTTTATACAAATAAGAAGAAGGGAGATTTCACTGTTCATATTAACAAAAACGAAGTGAATTACTTGTTGTTTCAAGAAAAAATCGGGTTTTCTGATTCATTAGTAGTTCATGGAAAAAATAGTGGGAACTTGAAAAAGAACGTGTTGCGTGAAAAAATTAGGGGTTATAGAAACCATTTAAAACTCTCCCAAACTAACTATTTACGATTGTAGGGGTCGTAGCTCAGTCTGGGAGAGCACGGGGCTGAAGGGAATTTTAATTGCTGATTTGTAATTTTATTCTCAGTTACCTCGGTGTCGCGGGTTCAAATCCCGCCGACCCCATTCCCAAAAAGAAAGAGAAAATGCATTCTGATCCTTTTTTCAACTTTTATATTCTTTATTATATTATGCTGGATTTAAACAAAAAAACGGTAGTTGTTACCGGTGCATCGCGCGGCCTCGGAAGAGCCATTGCTCTGGCTTTTGCTAAAGAAGGATGTAATTTAGTTTTGAATTTTGTTTCTGATTCAAGCAAAGAAAAAATCGATTCTTTAGAAAAAGAAATTGCGAAGTTAGGCGTGAAGAGTATTGCTGTTCAGGCGGATGTTTCTAAAGAAGATGAATGTAAAAAAGTTTTAGATTCTGCAGTAAAAGAATTTAATTCCGTTTTTGTTCTGGCGAATAATGCCGGAGTTTATTCAGGCAAACCAGGAACCCCAACTTGGGAACTCGACGAACAGGAGTTTGACAAAATTTTTTCCGTTAATGTTAAAGGATTATTTTTTATGGTGAAGCATATTGGAAAATGGATGATTGATAATAAAGTTAAAGGCACAATTGTTAACACTGCTTCAGTTGCAGGTTTGGATGCGAGTACTTCCGGAAGTATTTACGGTGCGTCAAAATCTGCAGTTTATGGTTTTACAAAAACATGGGCTGTTGAATTTGGCCAGCACGGTATTAGAGTTAACTCTGTTTCTCCTGGGCCAGTTGACACTGATTTGCTGGAAAAGGTTTCCTTGGAGAAAAAAAAGCAGTTTGCTGAGGAAACCCCGCTTGGGGCTATTGCAAAACCGGAAGATATTGCTGATGCTGTTGTTTTTATGGCAAAACAGGAAAGAATCAACGGTCAGACCATTGTTGTTGATGGCGGGCGTTTAAGACATTAAAAGCAAAATTGCGTTGGCTTTTAATTAGTTTTCGTTCAAATTATTTTTGGTTACTTTGTTGTTAAAGCGTATTTTCCCATTGGTTTTAGTGCTTCTTTTTTCAGCTAGTGTATTAGCTGCAACTCCCACTGTATCTAGTAGCACCCACCCTGAAGGAGAATGGGCTGATGCGCCTTTCATTAAGGTTAATTTTTCTTATTCAGATGCAACAAAATTCGCCTATGTCGTTAACAAAGAAGCAGACACTGTTCCGGATATAATCGGAGAGATAAGTAAATTTATGGATCCTTCAAGTTCTGAAATTTCTTTGGGGGCAAAACTTGATGGAATATATTGGCTGCATGTAAGGGGAAAAAATTCTTCGGGTTGGAGTGATACTAAGCATTATGAAATTAAAGTAGATTCTAATGGTCCAAGAAGACCTGCCAATCTTACCGCGACTCCATTAGAGGATGGAACTATTCAACTGGCGTGGGATGCTGCGGAAGACGATCTTGCAGGAGTTGGTCATTATACTGTTTATAGAAGTGTTCTTAGATTTGTTAGTGATGGAGGAATATCCAGAGAATTCACTATTCGGGATGCTGTTGCAAAAAGAATTGCTGAGGAAGTAACAGAAACAAATTATCTTGATGAGGAAATAAATGAAGGTTATAGATATCATTACAAGATCCAGCCTATTGATAAAGCGGGTAATGGAGGGATCCCGAGTTCTGTTGCTTCTGCTCGAGCCCATTCTTTTTGTGATTTTACAGTGGTTATTCACACAGAACTTGATGATGAAAACATATCCATTGCAATTGAATCCACAGGAAAATTCAAAAAAGGGAATGTGAAAGTTACTGATCCTAATGGCGTTGAAACAGAAATTGTAGAATCGGAATCAAATGTTTTTTCCATCGAGACATCTTACAGCTTATCAGACAAACCAAACGGAGACTACAATATTTTCTTTACCTCCATCGATCCTGATTTTGATGAATGTAATGCCGAAAAGATTTTTATTTATGATATTGTATTCCCTGAAGTAAAAATAATTTCTCCGTCCTCTACGGGGGTTTTAACAGAACAAGTTAAGTTTGAAATTGAAGCAAGTGATTCCGGGGTTAATCCATCGGGACTTGTCAGTGTTACGCTTTACCTTGAAAAGGCGGGTGAAGAAATATTAGTTGGCGAGGCTGAAAAGGCGGGTGAAAATTATGTTTATGACTGGAACACTATTACTTATGAAAATGGTAGGTTCAAGGTTATTGTAAAAGCAAAAGATAATGCAGGAAACGAATCTGAAGATTCAGCAATTTACAGTTTTGAAAACACATTCTTTGCGAGAACTACCGCAAGTTCTGATATTATTTTTTCTGAAGCCGCCAGAACTGAAGCTATAAATTATTTAGCTGATTTAAGAGAGCAGGGCATTAATGTACAGGAATTAGAAATGAGACTCGTTAATGCGGATTCTAACTTTAATTATGCTCGTGAGCTTTTTGAACAGGGTTATTATTTTGAATTAGCTTCTGAACAAGCGAATTTAGCTAAATTACAGTATGATTCAATCAAAAGCAGTATTAGTTTGGAAGATTATGGTAACAGAGTTTACATTTATGATGCAGAACAGCTTGATCTTTTCTTAAGTGCGTCAGGATTAGATTCAGGAGTAACAAATAACTCTAAAACTTTAATACAACAATTACAGCCGTTAAGGAGATTAGAACTTGTAAAGGTCACAAAAGGAATAAACTCTTATTACAAAGCTAATGTTTCAATTTCTTTTTCTAATGCTCAAGATCAAAATATTTCTTTGAGGGTTTTAGAAATAATTCCAAAACAATTCACTAACGATGCGAATAATCTATCTTCTACTTTTGCTTTTGAAATTATCCAATCAGACCCTATAATTGTGTTTGAATCCGTTGACTCGATCCAGGGAGAAACAATCTCTATAATTTATTCCTTAAAACAAGAGCTTACTAAAGAGCAGGCGGATATTTTGCTTTCATCAAATGTAATGAATTTTTATATTTCTCCGCCAATTCTAGTTGATTCTGCAACTGACTTATCTTCAGTTAAACTGTCTTCGCTACTGAACTTTAATTCATTAATATCCTCTCTTCCCCCCATTGAATGGAACACAACTAATCTGATAATTGTCGGTCTTGCGATTTTAGCAATTTTATTCATACTTTTGGTAATTGTGTTATTGGCGGTATTTGCGGCATATTATTTCTTTATACGGAAAAAAAAAACGATTTACAATGAGCCTTGAAAAATTTCTAAAAGAATCTGCTAAGGATATTGATAAAGAACTGGAAAACTTCTTTCCTAAAAAAATCACCGCTGAATGGGTTACCGAATCGTTAGGGGAACCAGAATTTAGTTTTGATGAAAATTCTTCACAGAAAGCAGTTGTTGATCCGGTTTGGGATTTTTTAGACCGGGGCGGAAAACGATGGAGACCTGCTTTGATGCTGCTTGCATGTGAGGCGGTTGGCGGAAATAAAAAAGATGCCATGCCTTTTACGGTTATTCCTGAACTTGTTCATAACGGAACAATAATGGTTGATGATGTGGAGGATAATTCTTCTTTAAGGAGAGGTAAAAAATCAACACATCTCATTTATGGCGTTGATATTGCAATAAATGCAGGAAATGCAATGTACTTTCTTCCATTAGTAACCTTAATTAATGATGCTAATATTTCCCCCGAACAAAAAGCAACTATTTATGATTTGTATGCAAAAGAACTTCTGAAACTTTCTTTTGGGCAGGCAATGGATATTTACTGGCATAAGGGTCATTCTGAGGTAACGGAACAACAATACTTGCAAATGACTTCTTACAAGACAGGTTCCTTATCAAGATTAGCTGTTGGTTTAGGAGTAATATTAGGAAAAGGATCAGAAAAACAAATTTCTGTTTTATCTGATTTTGCAACCAGCTTAGGAGTGGCTTTTCAGATTCATGATGATGTTCTGAACCTTAAACCTGCTGAGGAGTGGGGTAAAGAAACTGGCGATGATATTCAAGAAGGGAAAAGAACCATAATAGTTATTCATTCTTTTTCACTAATTGATTCTAATAAAAAGGATCAACTGACAAAGATTTTGGATGCTAAAGAAAATACGGTTGCAGAAATAAAAGAAGCAATTTCTATTTTAGATGGATCCGGTTCTATTGATTATGCTAAAAAATTTGCAAAAGACATTGTTGCTGAAAGCTGGTCAAATCTTGACAAGGCTCTTGAGGATTCGGATGCAAAAAAAATGCTGAAAGAATTTGCAGATTATGCTATTAATAGGGAAATTTAAACATCATATTCTTTGTCTACTTTTTTGATGTTCATACCTTTAGAATCAATTTCTATTGGATGTAAATCTTCAGAATGCTTAGTTGCACGCATTTTTCTTATGTGAAGTGTTCTATTGCTTCTTGTTCCTATTCCCATGTAGTGCAAGACTATTACTCCGTCAACAACATATTCTTCTATTCCGTATTTTCCGAATTTGTTTTCTCCTTCAGTTACCTCTGAAGTTAACAGTGTTGTAACCCCTATTCTCATTAAAAGATAAGAGAGTTTCAGGATCGCGTTTCGGATTTCATTTTCGCTTTCATAATTCATGCCCATTGCAGGAATAGAGTCAATCACCAGTCTTTTTGCGCCTATTTTTTTTGTGGTGCGCATTATTTCAAGCAAAAGTTTGTCAATATCAAATCCTGTTGCCGGCATTGCAAATTCTTCTTCACTAGGAATTCCTATTTTTGCAAGGCTTCCATCAATAATCTGAATCATGTTGTCGTCTTCAAGTTTTCTCAAGTCCCATCCGAACTTTTGCATATCCTGTCTTATAAGTTCGGGTCGTTCATCTAGTGTTACATAAATGCCCGGTTCCTTATATTTAGAAGCTCCTTCATAGAGATATTGAGCGCAGAAAATAGTTTTGCCTGTACCGCAAGCTCCTGACACTAACGTTGTTCGGCCTTCTGGAAAACCGCCTTCTATAAGCTTGTCTAATCCGTTTATCCCTGTTTGGATTCTATTCATTTTGGCCAAAGTATCACATTATAGTTTGCTTTGAACTTGTATTTATATCTTTTCAAATGCTTAAATTGTATTTATATTAATTTATGTTCTAATAAAAATTATGAAAAAATATTTGCTGGCTTTACTGTTAGTTTTGTTTGTACAACCGGCGTTTGCAGGTCAATTGTTAATTTTAGATGTATCAACCCACACTTCAATTCCTTCAACAATTTATGCAGGTGATTTAGTAGCAGTTAATGTTAATATTGATAATCTAAGCGGTGTCGGACAAGCAGCAAATGATATTCATGTTTCATTACAGCTTAATGAAAATGATTTTGAAATAATAGATGTTGAGGAGAATATAGATTCGATAAAAGCTAAAGGATCAAAAACCGTTTCGGTTAGATTCAGAGTAAAAGAGGGCACTCTTCCAGGAGTTTATAAGCTGCCTGTGTCTATGGATTATTTTTCAGGGACGGATAAATTAAATCAGGTTGATACTATCGATCTGCTAATAACTTCTTGCAACACTTTGAACATTTCTGAAATAGATTTAAGCAATTTTAAACCTCACATTAATGATTCACTTGTTGTTACTGCAAATATTGAAAACAACTGTTCAACTGCAGCGAGAGACGTTGAAATAAGCCTGCTTCCGGTAACTAATACAACTATCGATCCGTTCATTGTCGCGGCTGATTCCATAAAAATCGGGGATATTCTTCCGGGAGAAGAGCAAAAAGCCAGATTTAATTTACAGATAACTAATAAGGTTGATACTCAAACATATGTTTTCTCAATAGATGCTAATTGTGATAGTTGCAAAACAGCATCCAATTCTTTTTCTTTCCAGGTTTTAGGAAGACCTGAACTTGTTTTTTCAAACATAGAGTACTCAGTTGAAAATGCTTTAGGAAATGATTCGCAAATAATGCAGGGAAGTTTGTTTACATTTTCAGTACAGCTTGATAATATTGGTGAAGAAAAAGCTAAGGCAGTCAGTATTTCTGTTGATTTTGATGAAGCTATTGTAGGAACCAGTAAATCATTCTTAGGAAACATTGACCCTGATGATTCAGGAGCAGCTATATTTAATTTAAGTACTGCTTTTGATGCAAACCCCGGAGAAACCCCGGGAACAATTACAGTTAATTATATTGATGAACTAGGTGTTGAGCAATCGTTTACAGAGAATTATCCACTTTACATTAATGCAGCCCCTCCGACTAGTCCGATTGTTTGGATTTTCTTGCTTATACTAATTATTGTTGTATTAGCTTTGGTTTATTTCATAATTAAATTTGTTTTCAGACAATTAGCTCTTAGAAAGGCTCAATCACGATGATCAAATTATCCTTCTTTAACTTATTCAGAAGAAAAACCAGGACTTTTTTGTCATTGGTTGGTATAGCTATTGGGGTTGCCGCAATAATCGTTCTTGTTTCTCTTGTTGACGGTTTCACGGAAGACTTTAATGATCTTGTAAGCGGTTTTAAAGCGATTAGTGTTTTTGAAAAAGATGTTCCTGACAATATTTTTTCAAAAATCGATGCTTCTTTTGTACAAAAAATGGAATCTATTTCAGGGGTGAAATACGCTGTCGCGGAAGTAGTCTTTATTCCGGAAAAGATTGATGGTGTTGCTTTGCTTGCAGCGCCAGGATCTGTTAGTGCTTTTGGGATTGATGCTAGAAAATATTATTCCACTCCGCAAAGGGGTTTTATTGGCGATACTGAAAAAGGATTAAACCTTGACGGTTCTGATTTAGGTTATGTGGTTATAGGGAGTCAGCTTGCAGAGGATTATGGTAAGTTTGTTGGTTCTACAATAAAGATTAATGATACAAAGTTTCGTGTAAAAGGAATTTTAGAGGAAGGTTCTGATTTATTAGGGTCATTGATTGTAATGAATATTGAAGATGCTCGTGAGGTAAGCGAGTTTCCAAGTGACAAAATCCAATCAATGTCTGTTTTCCTATCTGACCCCACACAGGATAAAAAAATAGCTAAGCTAATAGAATTAAAGTATGCTGATGATTTACAAGTTTATACTCAGCAAGACATCTCTGAGGAAATTGGCGGGGTTATGGATAGTTTGCGATTAATGGCGGTTGTAGTTGCTCTGGTTTCAAGTTTGGTTGCGGGAATTGGTATTGCCAATACTATTCTGATGAGTGTGCTTGAGCGTTTTAAGGAGATTGGGGCTCTGAAGGCTGTGGGCTGGACTAACTCAAATGTAATGAAAATGATTCTTTACGAAGCTTTTTTCTTAGGGGTTATTGGAGGAGTATTAGGAATAATCTTAGGGTTTATAGTTGATGAATTATTATCTTCTTTAGTAGGAATTAAATATTTAATTAGTCCATCTCTTTTAGTTACTAGTTTTTTGTTTGCAGTTGCACTCGGTTTAGTGTCAGGATTATATCCTGCTTATCAAGCATCCAAACTTGACCCTATTGAGGCTTTGAGGAGTTGAAAAAAATGAAAACACCCGTGATAGAAGCAAAAAAAGTCGTGAAAGAGTATCACTTAGGTGAAACTATTGTGAGTGCTCTTGCAGGAGTCTCTTTAAAAATTTATGAAGGCGATTTTGTTGTTATTGTTGGCCCAAGTGGTTCCGGAAAAAGTACGCTTATGCATCTTCTTGGAACTTTAGATCATCCAACAAGAGGAACGGTTTTGATTGACGGAGAGGATATTAGTGAGCTTGATGACTGGGACTTAGCAATGCTCAGAAGAAAAAAAATCGGTTTTATTTTCCAGTCTTTTAATTTAATTCCTACTTTAAATTCTTTTGAGAATGTTATTATTCCAACTGAACCGCTTCCCGGAGACAAAGAGAAATTAGAGGATCGAGGTATTGCACTGCTGAAAAAAGTCGGTCTTGGTGATCGTTTATTACATAAACCTGATGAGCTTTCAGGAGGGCAAAGACAAAGAGTTTCTATTTCAAGATCTTTGATTAATAATCCCGAAATTATTTTTGCTGATGAACCAACGGGAAATCTTGATTCTGTTACTGGAAGGCAGATAATAGATTTGATGTATGAATTAAACACTAAAGAAAACAAAACATTTGTTCTTGTAACTCACGATGAAACCCTGCTTAAATATGCTACAAAAAAAGTTTTCATTTTAGACGGTAAAATTACCAAGGTTGTGGAAAATCCCCGATCTAAAAAGGTGTCAAAGTGATAAAGTTTAGTTTGGTTAATCTCTCAAGACATAAAGTAAGAACTTTTCTTTCAATTCTTGGAATAATGGTCGGGGTAGCTTCTTTGATTGCTCTTGTTTCAATTGTTGATGGTATAAAGTTTGATATTAATGAGGCTTTAAGCAGTGCACAAGGTGCCAGAGTTATGCCAATTAATGCCACTAGCCCTGTTTTTACTTCAATGGATGAGGATTGGAAAGCTAAGTTAGAAAACATTCGAGGAGTGAAGACTGCTTCTGGAACTATAATCCAGCTCGTCAGTTCCATTGAAGGGGAAAAGACTCCTCTTACAAGCCAATTGCAGCTTGTTGGTGTTGATGTTAGTGATATTGCCAGTGCAAGCAATTCCGGTTTTGATGGTACGCTTCTTTCAGGAAGAGATTTGAAAACAACTGATGCAGGAAAAAAAGTTGTCATGCTTGGAGAAGCACTTGCTGATGAGCATGATAAGTTTGCAGGTTCAAAAATAAAAGTTAATGATGTTCCATTGAGAGTAATAGGCATTTTTACCACTGGCTCTGACTTGCTTGACACCACATTGGTAATGCCTTTAGAAACAGCCAGAGATATTACTGATTTTAGTTCTGATAAAGTAAGTTTCTTTATTGTTTCAGTAATCAATCCGGCTGATGATAAGATTGTTGTTGAAAAAATAAATCTTCTTTATGGTGATGATTTAAAAGCTACTTCTTTGAGCGATTTTTCATCTCAGTTCAATACAATTATTGATGGAATAACTCTTCTTGTTATAGTTATTGCGTCCATTGCGTCATTTGTAGCTGCAATTGGAATAATCAATACGATGCTGATGAGTGTGCTTGAGCGTTTTAAGGAGATTGGGGCTCTGAAGGCTGTGGGCTGGACCAATTCAAACATAATGAAAATGATTGTTTATGAGTCAACATTTATAGGTATATTCGGAGGAATTTTAGGAGTTATTTTAGGAATCATTTCCTCTAATTTTGTACAGGCTTTTGGATTAACCACCCTAGTAACCCCGTATTTGTTGTTAGGGTCATTTTTAGGCGCTGTTATTGTTGGTTTGATTGCAGGTATTTATCCTGCAATCAATGCTTCAAGAATGGATCCGGTTGATGCTTTAAGAGCAGAGTAATTATTCTCTGTAAACGTTAGTAACTCCTTTTACTTTTGAAATTTTTTTAAATAATTTTTCTAATTGAGAAATATTTTTTATTTTCAAACTGAATTTACATTGTACTGTATTGTTCGGGGCAATTTTAACATTTGCAGAGCTAACTCCTAGGTTGGTTTTTGAAATAACTTCAAGTAAATCTTTCAATAATCCCAAGCGATCAGAAGCTTTTACTATTAGTTCTGTTTTATAAGTGCTTTCTGAACCGTGCCACGAAACCCCGATAAGTGTGCCTTTAGATTCACTAGCTTCTTCACAGTCAATCCTATGAACCGATATTTTTCTTTTAGTTGTTTTCAAACCTACAATATCGTCTCCCGGAACAGGAGAACAGCATTTAGCAAGTCTAATTTTTTTATCGCTAATTTTTATTTTCTGTGCAACTTTTTTATCTAGCAATGGTGCTGTTTTAGATTTTTGAATTTGTAGTTTAGCTCTTATTTTCTGTTTAGCTTTTGAGGTTTTCACAAAACTAAGCCAACTCATTTTCGGGCCTTGTTTTTGAGAAGTAGCTATTTCAACAATATCGCTATTTTTTATAATTGCGTGTAAAGAAACAATATCGCCGTTTATTTTTGCGTTTTGACAATGGTTTCCAACATCAGAATGAACTGCGTATGCAAAATCAATTACTGTTGCTCCTTCAGGTAACTCAATAACTTGGCCTTTTGGAGTTAGCGCAAAAATTTCTTTATCAAATATGCTAGTTTCGGTTTGATCACTAGATGTTTTTTGCCAGTCTAAAATCTGTTTTACCCATTCAATTTTTTTGTCAAATTTGGAGTCCTTTTCCCCTCCTTTGTAAAGCCAATGTGAAGCCATTCCATATTCTGAAGCGTCATGCATTTCTTTTGTTTTTATTTGAATCTCAATAGGATTTCCCATGTGGCTTTGAATCGCGGCATGCAATGCTTTGTAACTATTTCCTTTTGGTTTTACAATATAATCATCAAATTCTCCGGGAATCGGTTTCCAGGAACTATGGATAATTCCAAGTACCTCATAACAATCTTTTACTGAATCAGTTATGACTCTTAATGCAATCAAATCATAGATTTTGTTTAATCCCACTTTCTTTCTTTCCATTTTTTTGTAGGTGCTGTAGATTGTTTTTATTCTGCCGGAAATTTCGTAATTAATTTTTTCTTTTTTAAGTTCTTTTTCTAATTTTTCTTTTGTTTTTTTAATATCCTGAGTAACACCTTTAACCGTTTTATTAACCGCGTTACTAATGAAAGAATAAGTTTTAGGGTCAGAATATTTGAATGCTAGTTCATTTAGTTCAGAACTAATCGGGTATATTCCTATTTTATGTGCTAAAGGTGCAAATATTTCCTGTACTTCTAAAATAAAGTTCTCTTTGTCTTCTATTTGGGTTTCAGAAAGTTTTCTAAGAGTAATAAGAATATCTGAAAGAAACAGTATAACAACATTCGGATTTGCCGATACAACCACTAAAAGTTTTTTTCTGGACTCTTCCTTATTTTCCGATTTTACCTGTAATGCTTTTTCAAAACGAATTTCAGAATCCAGCAGACTTGTAACATTTTCTCCAAATTCTTTTTCTACTTTTTCTATGTATTTTTCGATGTTTTTTGGCGGATGAATCAGACCGGCCAATACAACATCTTTTTTTTGTTTAAGGCTAAGTAAGAGAGTCGCTAATTCCATGCCTTGGGTTAAACAAATGCTTTTTTTGGGACTTTCATCACAGGCCTTTAAAATAAACTCTATTCCTTTTTCTGCCTCTTTAACAGAGCCAAATTCAGATTCAAATTTTTTAAGGAAGTCCCTCTTCAAGTCAGATTCCATAATACTATTTTGCTATGTCATTATTATAGGATTAATCCTATTTTTGCCTTCAGGTAATCTTTAAATACTAGCATTCGTTTCCTATAACTGAAACCCTATGATTCAGTCAATAATTGTGCCAGAGAATGGCAAAGTAAAAAATATTACTTCTGCACAGCTTTCTGATGTAAAAAATAAGACCTTTGTTTGGATAGATGTAGAGGATCCGACAGAGGAAGATTTTGAATTTTTAAGGAAGAATTTTCCTTTACATCCTTTAGCATCCGATCCTGTTTTTGAATCAAGGTTAAGGCCTAAAATAATAGATTTTCAACAGCACTTATTATTAGTTTTTCATGAGCCACTTATGGAACAGGGAAAACTTTCTTTTTCAAGAGCGATCTTTTTTATCGGAAAAGATTTTCTTATCACAGTACACAACCAAAGTTTACCTTCAATTGATGCTATTAAAGAGTTAGTAAACAGCAGCCCGAAAGTTTTGAAAAAAGGATCCTCTTTTTTAGTTTATGATTTGCTTGACCAGATTGTTGATAATTATTTTCCGATTTTGGATGAACTTGATGATGAAATTGATAATTTAGAAAGTAAAATGTTTTTAAGA
>CEPX01026096.1_pt1 | contig 36706 bp, 42 predicted proteins | sample 361361 | NCBI WGS metagenome assembly CEPX01 (sample SAMEA2619974, study PRJEB7988) | marine metagenome | biome: marine biome (ENVO:00000447); feature: mesopelagic zone (ENVO:00000213) & marine oxygen minimum zone (ENVO:01000065); material: "saline water (ENVO:00002010), including plankton...
GGTATGATGCGCCCCGGCGCTGATGTCGAGGGTCTCCGTGGCCCCAGTAGCCCCATGCGCCACGGTGACTTCGCCGTAGTCCATTAGATTCACACGCGACAGCGTGTTATCGCCCCCGGCAATCGCGCCCGTCATCGTCAGGCTGGAGAACGAACCCGCCGCTGGGGTCGTCCCGCCGATGGCCCCAGGCGCGGCCATTTTCGCGGTGATGTTGGCGGGAGTCGTCACCCGGTTAGATGCGGAGCCAGTGACCGTCTCCGCATCCGTCGCAAGCTCGCTGATTCCTGCCGCGCTATCGGTTGCCGCTGATTCCGCCGCCGTCAAAAGATCGCTCGGAGAAATCATCTGGAACCGTGTGCCGTCGTACTCGACTACGATCAGCGCCCCACTCTTGATCTCAGCGCCGCCCAATGCCGCCGCTTGATACTGGATTGCCTTCGTCCCCAGGCCCGAGACATCGAGTGTCGAGGCCCCTGTCGAGGCGTTGGCCGCGATGAAGGCGAACCGCTGCCCAGCCGCGTAGGCCGCGATGGCAGGAGACGGCGCGATGGCGTAGGCGTCGGCCGAGCCGGTGTCGCTGGCGACGTATCCGTAGGCGTTGGCCTGCACCTGGCGCAGCGTGGCGCTGTCGTCCTGGGCGCTGCCGACGCCCATGCCCGTCAGCTTGTACCCACCCATAGGCAAATTGGCGGTCGGCGTCGTCACGCCGGTCTTGGTGATCGCCGTCGTCAGCCCCGTGGCGATGTCGTCCAGAACGGAGTTCATCGCGGTTTCGGAGATCACCGTGTCGTAGACGAAGGCCGACTCGGCCAGCGTGAAGGTGCCTGATCCGTCGTAACTCATGGCCCGTATCCTTTCTCTCGGAGATCGCGCTCCAGGCGTCCCATCTGGTAGCCCCCCAGCCGACGCCCAGGACTGCCCACCGTCTTTTGCCCGAGCCGGGAGCGGACGATGTCCCTGGTGATGCCGATGCCCCGCCCCGCTCGACCAGCAAGTTCGCCCGCCAGGCGCGGCGAGGTCAGGGGGAGGGCCAGAAGCGTTGCCCAAGGAAGAAGGTCGCCAGCGGCAGCGCCGCCCATAGCAAGCCCCGAAAGCGCCGTCGTTGCACCCTGCATGCCACGCGGCATCGGACTGCTCACCGCCGCCCCGGCGATGCTGTCGAGCAGGGTCGGGTAGCCACCTTTCTCCAGCGTTTCGGCAAGGGTCTGGCGGAAGCCATAGTTGGTGTTCACGTTGTTCCGCATGATCGAGGTCAGGGCGCGGATTGACGTGTCGCGCATGTGCTTGTCCCCGATCTTGAGGCTGTGTTCGATGTCCGCGACGAGCGTCTTGGCGCGCTCGTAATCCTTCATCGCCTTTTCGTACTCGGGCGCGTTGTCGATGATGTGCTTCTTGATGGCGTGGTAGATATTGTTTCGGGCCTTGGCAGCGGCAGACCCACGCTCAAGGCCCTCACCGGCATCCCAGATGCGCTGCTTGAGGGCGTCCAGGCCCATCGGCGTGTGGGCATCCGCCTTGGGGGCCAGCCGCCACTCATCGATGATCTCGGCGGCTTCGGCAATGAACTTCTGGGTGGACGGCGTCACGTCCGCTGTCCAGCCCGTATTCGGTCCCTTGTAGGTGCCCATGTCGGCCACCTCGCGGAACGCCTTGTTGATGGGATCGAAGGGAAGCGGCGTGGAGTATTCGGCCACTTTCCCCATCGTGGACCTGTACGAATCCGACGCAGCCTTTTTGAGGTGGCCCAGCGCGCTCTTGAACTCACCGACAACCCTTTCCATCGCGGCGGGGGCGGACATCCCCTCGACATATCTTTCCCAGCGTTTCCCGCCAGCCAGACCGGCCCCGCCGCCGCGGACGAGGGGAGCGGGGCCGGTGCCGGTGAGGGTTCCTGATGCCGTCGCCAGCACGTCCCTCACACCTGGGATGGGGAGATTGACGCCTGGGACGTTCTTGACGCCCTGCCACACCTTCTGGGCACCCTTGCCCGCCAGCATCACGGGATCGATCATGTGACCGGCCTTCTGGACAACCCCGCCTACCTTGCCAGCGACGCCAGGAGCTCGAGCGGCCAAAGCGCCACCGCCAGTAAGCAAAGTAGCAAAATCTCCGAGGACACCCACTGGATCAGTCGCCATAGCCCGCTTGAAGCCTGCGACGGTGCCGTAGCGGTCAGCAAAAAACTGACCAACAGCACGAGCCTTCGCAACATCGGCGTCCCCTTCCTGATCTCCCCAGGCTTGGTTCAGCGCGCCCCGCGCCCTCGCAACGCCGCTGTCGCCCGACGCGCCCGTCATCAGGCGCAGCGCACCCTGCGCGACATCGACCAGGGTGCCGCCCGTGTCAATCGGGTGGCGCACGGCGTTCCAAATGTCGGTGAAGAACCGCTGGCCGCTCTCGGGCACGTTTGAGATCGCCTGTTGGCCGACCTCGGCCCAGGTCAGTTCCTGCCCCTCAAGAAGGTTTCGGCCCTGTGGGGCGAGAAGGTTTCGGCCTGCCATCAACGACCCCCTCTCTGTCTCTGGAGTTCACGCAGAACCTCTTCGCGACTCATGCGGTTGGCGCTCATCGTCGCCTGGATGTCTTCCTCGCTGACGCCCTCGGGCACCGGCAGCTGCTTGGAGCGGCCCTCCTCATCGAATGACAGTTCGTATCGACGGCCCAGACGCGCCCCATCTTCGGGGCTGATCTTCCCCGCCCTGACGGCGGCATCGATCTGGTCGGGTGTGCCGTGGATGATGTCCCTGTAGATATTGTGGACCCGCTTGAGGTTGTCGATCTGAACGCCCCTCGGATTGTAGACCTTGAGCGAACCGAGGACTTGCTCCAACCGCTTCTGTTGCTGGACCGGCACCTGACCCAGCGCGCCGCCAGTCGGACTGGACTCGCGCATCGCCTGCAAGGTGTCCAGGCCGACGTTGGACAGCGCCGACTGGACGTGCCCCTGGACGACAAAGGCATCGGCCATCGGGTTGAACTGCGCGATCATGGCGAGCGGACCCGAGGCATTGGGGTTCTGCTCGACGAGTTCCAGGGCGCGCCCGACATCTTGAATCACCGTGTTCGCGGCGCGAGCTTTCACCGCCTTCGCCTTGATCTTCTTGTCGGCCTTCGCGTCCCTCGCGGCCCTGTCCTTTCTCCAGGCTCGGACCTCCGAGAGGCGCTTCTGCTCCAGCTTCCGCAACTCCATCGCTGCCGGGGAGTTCGGGTTCATCCCAGGTGGGATCGTATACGGTGTGCGGAGCGATTCGGGCATGTCCGCGTCGCCCGCCTGGGCCACCTGGGCGGGCTGGGCTTGAGAAACCAGCTGCCCGCCGCCTGGAGTGATCGTCGGGTCAGGATCAGCCGGGGGCTGCGTCGGCGGTCCCGTGACGGCTGGCGGTGCCGTTCGCAGGCCCGCGCCTGGTGCCCCGGTTCCAGCGGGAGCGCCCGCCGACATCCCTGTCGGCGGGATGATGCCGGTCATGTCCATCTGCACTTGCGTCGTCGTCTGGGTGTAGGGATCGAACTTCGGAACGCCACGGGCCAGCGCCTTGTAGGCCTGGAGGTACTCGGGCGACGATGGGTCAGAGGAATGCAGAATCCTCTGGTACTGGATTTCGGGATTGTTCCCTCGGAACGGACCCGAGCCGTACTGGGCATCGATCTGTTCCAGCTTGCGCTGTTGGGCGAGAAGATCATCGATCTCCTTGTTGGTGCGCGCCGTCCTGGCAAGGCCCCTCTGGTAGGCCCTTTCCTCGTCGCGGGTGGTGATGGCCTGCTCGCGCCCCATGTTGGCCTCTAGGAGCGCCCTCGTCAGACTACCGGCGTAGGGGTTGCCCGCCACGCCAGTGATGGCCCCCTGGAGCCGCTCACGGGTGGTGGCGGCGGGGATACCTGCCGCGTCCTGTTCTGGCGTCTGGGCGACGGGCTGGAGTGCCCCGACAAGGGCCTCATCGACGGCCTCACGCTGCCGCCGGTCCTTGCCCATCGACCAACCGGCCAGCCCCATGCGGAGCATGTGGGCCAGCCCCTGCGGGTGCGACTGGATAGGAGCGGCCCCGCGATCCATCTGCATCAGCATCTGGGCGAGGCGGTTGTTGGTCGTCAGACGCGACCCTGGGTGGCGGAACTGTCCGACTGCCATGACCTACCTCCCCAGCACCATGCTGTAATCGACGGCGTCGAAGCTGTGGATCGCCCTCACCGCGTCGGGGCGCACCCTCTTCACCTCGTCGGCCATCAGGCCGATCTGCGCTCCACCGCCCCAGATATAGGTGAACCTATAGAGGCCCAGGCCGTCATAGGTTTCCCCGACCTTCTCTATGTTCCTCTTCAGCCGCCGATCAGAGAATGTCCAACCGCCCGTGCCGCCGTGGGTCAAGCCGCCAAACATCAAACCCGCGCCGCCGAGGCCGTAGAGGCCCTGGAGGGCGGCGTTTCTCCCGGCCATTTGCTGACCGTACATGTACTGGTTCATCGCGTTTTGCTGGTTGGCCGATCCGTAGGCCGCGCCCATGTAGTCGGCGGGCGCGATGGAGCCTTGCGGCGTCGGGACGAACGACGGTCCCGTGGGCTGCGCTCCAGACGCAAACGTGGCAAGTTCGGACAGTGGTTGCTGCCGTTCCATCATCATCTCGTTGAGGGCGCGGTCCCGCACGTTGGCTTCCAGGCCGTACATCCGCGACATCTCGTTGCCAGCCGACGCATCAGCTGCCAAGCGGAAATCAGCCACGCCCCGGTTGAACCTGTCGAACTCGGTGTCGTAGGCCTCGGTGCCAGAGACAAATCCCTTGTTGGCAAGTTCCGTTTCCAGGGCGGCGCGATCACGGTCAAACTGCGGCTGCGCCCGAGCCAGAATGTTTTCCAGGGCCTGATCTCGGACGCCCGCGTTGATCGTCGGCGCGGTGCCGAGGGACTCCACGCTAAACGGCGTTTCAAAGGAACTGCGGACAGCGTCCAGCTGGGTGTTCCCGATCTCCCCGTACTTCTTCGACAGGCCGGTGGATAGGTCGTAGAGTTCTTGCTGCCTCGGAGCCAGCGTCTGCGTGACACTGTAGTCGGGGATGCCCTCGACCCGCTCGGTGCCGGTGGGCGTGTACTCGATACTGCCCTCGGGCGTGTGCTGGTCAACCATGTTGAGAGCGCGCTGCTCGAGCGCGGCATCCCGGTTGTAGACGGCCTGTTGGGCGGCGGTGGCGCCAGGGTTAACGACGACTGGCTGCGGCGTCGATGGCTCTGATTTCTTGCCCATTCAACTCTCCAAAAATCCTGTCGTAATCAGGGCGAAGCATTCGTTCCATCACACAGTGGTTTCCTTCACCGAAGTGATGAGCCAATAGTGCTTCTTCGTTGAAGCCGATATGGGCAGTGACTTTTCTCATGCGCTTGTTGCCTTCTGCGATTGCAAGCCAGACTTTGAAACAGCCCAGCTGCTCAAAAGCGTATGCGAGGACTCCATGCATTATCTCGCGTTTCGCCCACAAAGGCGAGATCGCGGCCATGCTCAACTGGATCGTGCCGAATCTCTCCTGATAATCGTTGTAGACGAAGCCGGCGACCATGCGCTCTCCCGACATCCCGGCCATCGCGACACACGGGCCGAAATCGTCGGCGTAGGGAATCCGCTCGGACACCCAGCGGGCGACGAACTCGTCGGAGCCGACGATGAGGGTTCCGCGGTCCATCAGACCTGACCTCCTGGGATGTAGCGCACGTTGGTGGCGACCCAGTTAGGGTTTGCGGTGGTCGTATTGATCCGAATCCTCGTGGACGCGGCGCGGCCCACGCCTCGGACACCGCGCCAGCCGCTGTAGACTTGGTCGGCGGTGCCCCAGCGCCCGATCCCCCACTTGGAAATCCCCCAGGTGCCCGCCGAGACAGCTGACGCGGCGGCGACGCCCGTGGGCTGTTTCTTCTGGAAATCCACGTTGAGATCGATGGCGGCATTCGGGTTGCCGTCCGACTGGAAGATCGGCTCGATCTCCTTGAAGGCCTTCGATGCGTTGGGCTGGCCGAAATACGAGAACGCCTGCATGGCGTCGGCCTCGATGTTGGCGGTGTTATCGCTGGTGCCGTCATCGAACTTGTAGACCACGCCATCGTGGCCACCGAAGTAGAGCTCGTCGTTCAGCATGCCGAAGCAGACGGCGTTGATCCCGGTGAACCGGCTCGGCGCGCCGGTGAGCGTATTGAAGACGTACTGGTGCGATTTCAGCGACGAGATAGGGATGTTGAAGATCAGCATGGTCCCGCGAGGGTAGAGGATCGGTTGCCATCCGAAGTTGGTCCCGTAGAGGCGCACGGCGGTGTTCACGGCCTGGGCGATCTGGTCGGAGAGCGCCACCAGGCGCGTCTGGCTTCGGTCCAGCGTCAGGATGCCCGAGAGCGGGACGAACCCGTCCTGGGTGACGAGGATCAGGTCGGAACCGGCCTTGACGAAACACCGCCTGCCGATGGGCTTGCCGATGCGGAAGACGCCCACGAGGCTCCACAGCGTCGCGTCGGACGGATCGGTCCCGGCGTAGACGATAACCTCGCCCTCGGACGTGTAGAAGCAGGCCACGTCGTCCATGCCGTCGCCGGCGTCCCGCGTCCACGTCCCCATCGCCATGATGTAGCCGCCCAGGCGGGCGATCCCGGCCAGGGAGAACTCGGTGGCCGCGCCGCTGACGGCGTTGGCCGCGAGATACCATGCCGAGAGGCTGTCCTCCTCGCCCACCCAGAGGCGGCGCTGGTGAAGGTTGCCCCATATCAGGTTGGCCGCTGTCGGCCCCGTGATGGCCGTGGTGGCCCAGGTGGAGCCGTCGTAGAGGAGAGGCGTGTCGGTGCCGTTGAAGAGCCTGACGAACTGCCCTGCCGAGGTGCCCAGGTTGACGTGCTGCCAGCGATTGTTGGAGTGCCCCGACGACACCGCCGCGCCCACGGCCCCCGCAGCGGTGACGTTGTAGATGCCGCCGCTGTTGGCCGCGAACAGCTGGCCGCTGCCGGTCTTGGGAACGTACTCGATCAGCGTTTCCACGTCGGCGGCGGTCATCCCGGTGACGTGCGAGGAGTGGCCCCGGCGCAGGCCGACCTTGTCGGTGAGCGGGAAGAAATTGTCCAAAATGATTGCGTGCGTCTCGGGCATGTCGGCGAGCGACTCGCGGGTGTCCCACCCGCCGACCGGCGGCGGCAGGCTCCTGGTGGTCGAAACGAGCTGGCCAGCGGGCATCATTCCTCTCCAAAGAGTTTGCTGCGAAGAGCCGCCCGGATTTCTTCGGTCGTCATCGGACGGTCGATTATCAATTCATTGCCATGATAGCCCGTATAGAAATCGCGTCCGTGTGCCATCGCCATAAACTCGCGCTGTGGTGTGGAAGGAATTTCGTGGTCGGAAATGCGGAGCGAATGTCCATCCTCCATCCGAATGTAATAGCTGCTGATCCGTCCCGATCGATCTTTCGATGCCCGTACCTCAGCCCCCATTTTACGTGCCTCCCGAGCCGCTTGCACAAGGCTGTTGCGGCTTTCTTCCTCGAACCGGAGGGCGTTTATTTCCCGCTGATGTCGCAGCTTTCTTTTTAGCTGGTGCGGGCCTCCGTCTACCAGTAGGTCGGGAGGTGCAGCCCAACGTTGATGCTGTCGTGCCTCTTGCGTTTCGCGGATCGCTTTCCGGGCTTCCAGTGCTTCACCTTTCAGACGGCGTGCCTCTCTACCAGTTACTTGCGATTTTTCGTACAGTTCGCGGCTTAGTTTTGGCCCGGTAATATGACGGCTTGTCATTGCCATCCCAGGTAGAAATGGCACCATCCCCGCCGCAGCCAGTCCATAATTACCCCACGTCCGGCTTTTTGGCTCAGTGACAAAACGGTGGATGTCCGCACCTAGGCCCGCCACATCCCCCGCCACCGGCACCGCCATCGTCCCCATGGCGACCGCATCCAGCACGTCCTGTGCGGTGGGCTGGTAATTGCCACGGTTGGCCCAGCGTTGTGCCACGGCGGCCCTGTCCCGTGGCCGCAAGGACCGCTCCAGCAGGCCCGGCTGGCGGACGGGGCCACGGTTAAGCATTTCGGCAATGGTAGGCATCTAGAAATCACCCCCATAGCTGGCCCGGCTTGGCTTCGGCGACCCCTCGAAATGGCGCGTGTTCAGCGCGAAGATGTCGGCCACCACCGCAACCCCGCCCGAGGCCCTCTCGTTAGCGGCCAGCTTGTCCACATACAGCTTCAGTTGACGGGCGGCACGGGCGGCGGGCAGGCCCTCGCTGTCAAGGTACTCGTAGATCGCGGCCAGGGTGATCAGCTCCTCATCGATCAGCCCCACGTCGCTGTCGATGGTAAAGGCCGCTTTCTCCCCGCTGCCTGCCGCGATGTCGCACCAGTTCTTCTTGATGTATTCGAAGGCGCAAGTATCGCCTGCGGCGAAGACCGGCTGGGTAAGGATCGCCCCGCCTCGGATGGTAAACTTCTTGTTCTGCGATGCAAACGACTGGACCTTGAGGCCCTGCCACTCGACAGGCCCGATGGGACCACTCAAGAGATTGTTGCTGCTACGGTCCCAGAAGGTTTCGGGGACGAACCTGTCGAAGTCGGACGGCAGCGCCCCCGTCTGCTCCTCGGTGGCAACGGTGGTGAAGGTCTTCTCCGTGCGAAGAATTTGCCAGGGATGGGCCTTCATCATCCAGTTGCCCACCTTGTTGATGATGCGGAGAGCATGCTGGGCGTCTGGGTTGGTGTTCGATGCAATGGTGGCTGGCCGAGCGCCCTTTGTCTCGTCAGCCATGTTGTTCGCGATGGTGAGCAACGTCATGGGCGACTACTCCTCGGCAGGTTTCGGCCACACTCCCTGTGGCGGTCCCCATTTGCCGTTGACCTCGGACACCTTCACATACCTCTGGTGGTTACCCAAGGTTTCGTCGTAGTGGCTGCACTTGGCGGGCGTGTCCTGCCAGCCCTTGGGCAGGAAGCCGTCAAGGAAGTCGGCGCAACAGATGAGGCCACTACCCTTCGGGCCGTCGCGGTAGCCCGTCGTCGGGCCATCGGCCACCTGGGTGCCCTGCCTCTTGGGCTTGGGCGGGGGCGCGGGTTCGCCAGGGGTTTCGGTAGAAACGGCTGACCCATCGGGTGCCGCAGCATCGGCCACGGCCTCGACCTTGGTGCCTACGCGCTCCACGTCGTTCCCACCCATCGCCTCGGCGTCGGCCTCGGCGGCGAGTTCCTCGGGTGTCTTCGCCTTGCTTGGGGTAGTTTTCTTTGCCACGTCACTCTCCTTTTCCCGGTTCAGCTGAAAGCGATTGCGCCCTCTTCGAAGGACGCCATCATGCCGCGTGTGACGTGCGTCACATCGTAGTCGCCATGCTTGACCAAGGCGCGGAGCAGACCGCCGCTCTCCTCAGAGTAGCGATCAGGGAGTGTCCTGATGACATCAGCGAGCTGCTCAGTCTGCATAATCAATTCCACTTTGATGAGAAACGAATTGCTGCCGCACTGGACGCGGATCGGCACCGACCTCTCTGGCGACGGGTAGACGTGTGTCGGCAGGCCCTCGCCTGGGTAGGATCCTTCGCAGCCGAAGAACGTGGCCCCGTCGTATCCCGAGCGGATCGCCAGCACCGACGCTGCGACGGCAGAGGTCGGGCCAGAATACGGTCCTTGAGCGCGCCAAACCTCACCCTGCACGGCATCCCAGACGCTCGGGTGGGTGTGGTCGGACAGGATGGTGCGCTTGGAGCCGGCGCTGAATTGCACTTGCTCGGGCGCAGGATCGATGGAGAAGAAATAGGCGTTGATGCCATGATCCCGGCACCAGCCCCACGCCCCGTTGATGGCCCAGAGATCGCCTTCCCAGGCGCGCAGGCAATCCACCTGACCGGCAAGGGAGGGACCGCCACCCACAACGCCAAGTCTCCCAGAGCCGCTAGGCTCTGGGAGGTCTGGTGCGATGGCCCGATAGCCGTCCAGACGGTTCTGGGCGACAGTGGGCACAGAGTGGATCGTGAGCTTCATGGCTACGTCGCCATCAGCCCTTTCTCTTGCAACAAGGCGATGATCGAGTCCACCGCATCGTTGGTGTTGCCCAATGTGCCGCTGGTGTTGGTCACCACCGCATACTGGTCTGTTGGAGTGGAGCCGTGAAAGGCAACCAGCTCGGAAGTCGTCCTGCCAACACAGGTTCCGTCTGAATTGCCGTCGCCAATGTACTCGACAGTCATGGTGCTTTCCTTCTCTTCACGTTACTCGGTCCTGCTCCTTTCAGTGCAGGATGGAGACAGAGCGGCTATTAGGCGGTGCCACTCAAGCGGTGCGCGAGGCGGTTATCGACGGTCTTCACACCGTAGAGAACGTCCAAGCGCCACTTGGAGATGTCGTTGGTGCCGTCGTAGACGGGGATCACGCGGACGTGCGTCCCACGGTACGACTGGCGCGACACCTCGACAGCGCCAGGAGGATCGACCAGCGGCACGGTCACCAGAGCGAATGCGTTCTTGTGAAACAGCATGTTCTGGCGATAGCCGGTGGCTTCGGTCCCGACCTCGGTGAGGCCCGCCCCGTCACCGATGGTGGCACTGATGGTCTGGTGCGCCCCCGTCAGGATCGCCGCAGGAGTCATCGTGAGTGTGATGTCGCCTGCAGTATCGCTGATGTCGGTGGTGACGGCGAATTGCTTCAGGAAGCTCAAGGTGGCCTTGGTCACGGGATTGACCGCGTAGACATCGGCAATGGTGAACACGTCACCCGCCTTGAGCGAGGTTGCCCCAGAACTCCACCCATCGGTTGCCAGGGTCTGGGTGTTCGTCGTCCTCGATGCGGCGTAGGTGGTTTCCTGGGCAGAGCCGTCGGTGAGTGGCGTCGAGCCGGTGGCCCAGTTCGTTCCAACCGTGTGGGTGGCGACGTTCTGGGACATGTAGAGATCGACGTTGCCGACTCGGCCCATCTGCCCCGAGCGATACGCCGGCCGCACGATGCTGTCGGTGTAGAGCGAGGTCTGGTTGCCGAGCAATGCCCAGTGGTCGGCGGGACACAAGACCATGCAACGCTCGTCCTGCGGATTCGCGTATTCGTCGGCGCGCTCGGGCGCTTTCGCGAAGTCGGCAAACGAGTTGATGGCCTGGCCGGGAGTTCCGACCCAGGACGGGACGTTCTGGTATTCCGCCATCAGATCGACATCGATCTGGTTGGCGAGTTGGATCATCGCGGGCTTGATGACGCGCTCGGACAGTTCCTTGATCGACAGGGTGAGTTCCTGCGAGGTGAACTCAAAGTCGATGCCCTTGCGCTTATCGACGGTCAGGGTCAGCTGACCTTCTGTGGTATCCTGCACGTCCATCACGGCGCCGTCGCGGACGGTGAAGTCCATCGGACGCTTGACGGTAATGCTGGCACCCACTTCATAGCCGTTGATGTCTTTGTTGAACTCCTCCTCGTAGCCACGGTAAACCTTCCGCGCCATGACGAGGTTGTTGTCCAACTGAAGCACTGCCGCTTTCGCGACAATGCTGGCAGTAAGGAGTGTGTTAGCCATGTTTGGCTTTCCTTCTCAGCAATGGTTATCCAGGCAGATTGAGGTGCTTTTTCAGCTGACCCATCGTCATGTCGTTGGGATCGCTGGGCATAGCATTGGCACCGCCCTTCGCCTTCATGGCGGGGACGGGCTTCGCCTCGCTCTGCGGTGCGGTGGCCGCTTTCGCGGCCCTGGCCTGCATGCGGTCATACAGCATCGCCTTGAAGGCCATCTTGGTCAGCATCGGGTTCACGGCCCAGGTGTCCGCGTTGGCCTGGGGCATGCCTTGAGCCACAGCGTAGGCGACGACATCGGGCGCGTGTTTCGTGCTGAAGTCCTTGATGTCCTTGTCGAGAGCAACCTTGCCAGCCTCGGTCTGGCGCGTCAGTTCTTCCTGATGCGCGCCATCGAGTTCGGCTTCCTGTTCTCCGACACGGGCGACGATGTTTTGGAATTGCGCCTGCTTCTTTCCGAGCGCATCCGAAATCTGTCTGGCCTGATCTTGATCCGCTGGATTGGACGATTGCCAGAGCGACTCCAGATTGACGGCTTGAAGCTGCGCGATCTCCTCTCGCAGTAGCAGACCCGTGGAATAGGTCTGGAGAGCGGCACCGTTGAGGCCAGCCATCTTCTCGAGGGCGGTGCCCCGAGCGTCGAGTGCGCTGGTCTTCTCGGTGATCTCCTGCGACTTGCGGGTGTAGTCGGCCCAGATGCCCGAAGAGAACGCCTGCACCTTTTCCGCAAGTTCTGGAGGCATCGAATCCTTCGGAACCTCCAGGCTGTTGCCGCCGAAATTGAACTCGATCATATCGGCGGCGCCTTCGCCTTCACCCTCGGCGTCGGCCTCGGCCTCGGCCTCACCCTCGGCAGCGGGCTCGGCGTCTCCCTCGCCCGCAGCCGGTTCAGCTTCCGCTTCCCCTTCGGGGGCGGCGGCGGGCTGATCGGATCGGTCCAGGGAAACGATCTTGTCGCCGTCGTCAGCGTCCTTTTTCTCGGGGGCCTGGGCGGCAGCGTCCGCTTCCGCGGCAGCTGCTTCCTCGGCCTGCGAGGCGTGGACTTCTGGCTCGGCTACGACTGGATTGTGTACAACTACGCTGGGTGCAGCGCCGGTTGTCTCTGCCATGATAAGGCTCCATCTAGGCCCCCGCAGGGGCACTGGGAATAGCGCGACTCACGTCGGGCCTTACAATATGGTAACTCTTTTCGACCTCTCAATACAAGGCATCGTCCCCAGATTGAGCATCGTCAAGGTACGGATGCGCCGCGCCGGCGGCACCCAGCATGAAGCCGATCATGGCGACGGCCATGCCAGCATCACCGTGGAATCCGCACTTCGTCGGGTCCGAGGCGCACTTCCCGCTGTTGCAGCAAAGGCGATTCGGGTACTTCTTGGCGGCGGCGAGGAAGTGTTCGTTCCTCGGCCCCATGTTCTTCCAAGTGTCGGTGTAGGCCAGGATGCCCTTCTCCCCGCCGAATTGTTCCATGATCCTCTCCCGCGCCTCGGGCGGCGTGAAGTCGGGATCGTTCAGCTTCAACATGATCACTTCGAACAGCTTGTTGGTGCGCTTGCCGGTGGACAGGACGTTGGTCAGGCCGTGGTAGAGCGTCAGGACATCGACCATCGGCGTCCCGTCAGGCATCTTGAGCTCACCGAAGTAGTCGATCTCCTCTGGGTTCAGTGCGACTGACCTGATCCGCAGATTGGGGTACTTCAGCTTCACCGCGACGGCCTCTTCAATAGACCACGAGTTCGATACCCCAGGCACGTTGTCGAGGGACACGTTCAGACGCAGGGCTGGGTGGTTGCCGAATTTCTCGACCAGTTCACGTTCCTTGGTGATCGCCTTGATGATGATGCCGCGCTCCAGGGCCTTGTCGAGGGTGGCCTGCACATTGGCATCGTCCACGCCAGGACGATAGTCCCCGAAGGAGAACATGCGGATGCCGCCGTCCTTGTTGCTGGCGTTGATCACCGACACCGGCATCCTGTCGAAAATCTCGGGATCGAAGTTCTGCTCCAGCTTGTCGATCTTGGCCTGGGCGCTGCCGAGGCCGGTCTTCTTTCGGCCACCCTTCCCGAGGGCGTCACCGGCCTTGTTGATGACGCGGCCCTCGTCAACGTAGCAGTAGAGGCACGAGCCAGATCGGCACGTCCTGTTGCCGCACGTTGTGGAGAAGTCGATGGATAGATTCGTTTTCTGGTTCGAATGCAGGAACTTGCCCTGTGGATGGGCCACTGCCCACTTGATGAAATCCTTGCCCGCCTGGTCGAGGCGATCCGCAAATTCGCCCACCACGTCGGGCTTGACCTTCGGGTTGCCCTTCTTGGTCTGGACCGGGAACTTCTCCCGCAGCGCCGTCACGGCCGAGGTGTTCAGCTTGGCCTGTTCGGCGGCGGTCCTCGGAGCGTCGGGATTTTGCTCGGGCTTCGCCTTCGCCTGGAGCGCCTTCCCGGCGTCGAGGCGGTGCTGCGATTCCAGTTCGACCAAGTCCTTGGCGAAGACGCCCTGCGGCTCCACCGCCGCCGGCGCGGCCTTGCCGGTCAGGGACTCGACCAGCGCGCCCTTCGGCTCGATCGTCGCCGTCGCTTTCCCGGTCAGCGACTCGACTAGGGAGCCGGTCTTCATCGGCTCGGCAGCGCGCTCCAGGGGCCTGCCAGAGGCGTCCCGCTTGGTTGCCTTGGTCGCCATCGCGGACATCTGGGAGCCAGACCATGTGCCCTGGTTGAAGATCGACTTCGCCTGCTCGGGTTCGAAGGTGATGTACGACGTGGCCTTCAAGGTTTTGTCGTACTCGTCGTTGAAGATGATGCCGTCGTAGCCAGCGGCCTGGGCCTGTCGCTTGATCGACGCGGCGGCGTCCTCGATGTTGAGCATCTGGTAGACGTGACGGCCCGCCACCGGCAAGTCTCTCGTCGTCAACTCGACGCCGTGCTTCTCCAGTTCCTTGATCAGCGCCCCAGGCGAGTTGTGCGGCCCGCGGCGCAGGCCGCGCAAATCGATGGGCTTCTTGATCGACAGGTAGGACGGGATGATGCGGGTGCCCTCACCGATGCCAGTGGCCCCCTGCTTGTACCCGAATTGGGCAGCGATGGGATCGGGCCGCGCATCCTGCACGGCGTGGACGGCGCTGGTGATCTTCCGCTGGGTGACCGGCGCCATCTTCATCAGTTCGTCATGGCTCTTGTCCCACCTCACCAGCTTGCCGACGCGCTCGGCTACTTCTTTCGCCTCGGCATAGGTCTGGTCTGCGGACCTTCCGATCTTGTAGCCAGAGGCCTCGTGGGTGACGGCGTAGCCCTCGACCTCTGGCAGCTTGGTGATGGAGAGTCCTGGCACACCGCTGTCCCAGGCGTCGGCTTCTCTCATGCCCTTCGGACCCGCCACCTCGATGGTGCGGGTGGCCTTCGGGGCCTCAAGCTGGATCGGATCGTCGGTCCAGCCGAATCGCTCCGCGAAGGCGGGGCTATCAGAATGATAGGTCCAGATGCGCGACAGCGCGGGACCGCCACCAAATTCCTTGAAATCAACCGGCGAGCTCGTGGCGTGGTAGACGGTCAGCGGCTGGCCTGCGTCGTCCACCACCTTGCTGCCCTGGAAGAACTTCTGAAACCCGGGTGTCTCGGTGGGCTTCGGGGCCACGGCCTCGATGCCCCGCACCAGGGCGTCGGTGGCCTCTGGCGACGGCATGGGCGCCCGCTCGACGGGACGGCCACCAGGATCTCGGCGCAGAACCTTCGGCGCGTACTCCTCGGCCCACACGCCGAAGCGGTCCAGCGTGTCCTGATCCCACGTCACGATGTTGCGGGTCTTCGGTGACGCCTTGACGCGCCCCATGAACGTCATGGCATCGGCAATGTCTTTCTGTGGAATACCTTCCTCGTTTGCCACCCGCTTGATCAGTGCCGTGATTTCGGCGGCGCTCTGGTCAAGAGTGACTGCCCCCGTGCCACGGCTAACCAGTTTGCCGACGTTTTCGTTGTACTCCTTTGCCGCGGACGCTCTTGCTCCAAGCGGGTTCACAATTTTCCCATCAAGAAACAGGTCTACAGATTGACGGCTGAACTGGTCATAGTATTTGAGGCCAGGGATTCCCGCCTTGTTCAAAGCCACCGACGCCGCTTGTGGCGCACCACCCGCCCCCCCAGCCCCCTCGGCTTGATACCCCAGCATCATCTTCTGCACCACCTCGCCGGTCATGTCTGCCAGAGGGCGGTCCATGATCCCTTCGGCGTATTCAACGAAGGCTGGGTTGTTGGCCGTCAGGGCTTCCATCACATTCGGTTGCTGACCAAGCGTCGCGTCATGGTCGAGATATTTCGCCAAATCGGAGTTGAGAACATCAAGGCGCTGGAGGGAACCCTCTTGTTTTTCGGCAACCATCTCGACAATCAGTTCGCGCAATTCTTCCTCTGCGCTTGCCTTTTGTACGCCCTGCGCCGATTGCCACTGTGGGAACGTCGAAGTGAAATCCCTCAATACTACGTCTGGGTCTTTGATGGATATTCTGGTGATACCCTTGAGAAAATCGAACTCGTTTCGATCCATGTCGATGTCGAGCGCCTTGGGCCAGTATTTTTTGTCCTCTATGCTTGGTGCCAATCTTTGCTGATAATCCTTGCCAACGTCCCTCGCTTCTGCCGCATACATTCCATGCCCGTAAGCCGCCGCGCCCTCGCCCGTGCCGATCTTGTCCATGCGGGGACGGCCAGCGGGAAATCCTGGCTCGGGCAACCAATCGTTGGGGCCGCCGGTCCAGAACGTGGTGGTGTCGGCCTCATCGGGCAGGGCGATGGCTGGCTCGGGCGGGATGTACTTTGGGATGTCGAAGGGCAGTTCATCGACAATGGCCGGTGGCTGGGCTGGACCCTTCCGCAACGCCCCGTAGTTGATCGGTGCCGGTGGCTCGGCGACGGCGGGAACGCCAGCGCCTGGTGGACGGCCTTCAAGCAGAAGCGGCGATTCGGGCATGGCGTCGCCCCGCATCCTGGCGATAGCGGCGTCGGCCTCGGCGGTCCCGAGGCGCAGCGTCCTGTCGAGGACTGCCGGTCCTTCACCAGCGAACATACCGGGAGCCACTCGGCGCGCACCGGCTTCGATGCCCTTGAAGATCGGACGGCCAGCGGGGCCGAGCATCCCGAGCGCACCGTGGACAGCGGCCTCGCCATACTTCTCATGGTGGAGAGCCTTACCGGCCCGATCAAACGCCTTCCACCACCATGTCGTCGGCGCGACATCCATCAGGCCGAGGGTACTCTCATCACCCACGATCGACCGCGACATCTTCCCGGCACGGTACGGGTCCATGCCAGCCGCGATGAACATGTCCTGCATCTGCTCGATGGCCTGATCGAAGAGCGACGGCGCGGGCGGCTCCGAGAGGGTGTCGAGGGGACGCCCGTACTTCAGAGCGGCGTCGGCCTGCCCCGTCATGCGGCTGTAGGGATCGCCCCGCAGGCTCTCAAGAAGGTTGCCCATGCCTACAGCCACCCCCACCCACCTGGTTCTTCGCCAGGGTCATTCCAGTCAGGCCCACCGTAGTACTCTTCGGCCTCGGGATTGTCCTGATTCCATCCGCCACCTGGGGCTGGCCCTGTGGCTCCCCCAGGCCCAGGTCCACCGCCACCCTGGTCAACGCCCTGGTAGCCGAAGACCTCGGGCGCGTTCCTGGCCCAGTTCTGGTTCTGCTCGATGGCCTGATGATAAAGCTGTTCAAACGGGGAGCCGAATAGCAAGTCCCACTGCGACAAATCCTTGGCCGCACTGATCGGCGCGAGGCCGGGAATCTCGCCACCGATGCCGCGGGCCTTCCCAAATGCCACGTTGGCCTCGGGCCGCGCCACCGCCGTGCCGTGAAGTTTGTTGCCGATGCCAACGAGCGTGGAGATGCCAGTCGGGCCAAGCAGGCCAGTGAGGGTGGCGCCGGTCCCGACGTTTTTCATGATGTTATCGGAGCGCCGCGCTGTCTCGTAGTCGGACCACGATTCGGTCCCGGCTGGAGCCTCAATGGAGCTCCATCCCACCTCGGAATCGATGCCGCTTGCCCTGGCCTTGCCCCCGGTGCGCTCCCCAGAGCGTTCATCGCCGCCCTCTTCCATCAGGAACCTCTGGAGCGCCGTCTTCTTGGCTGGGTTGGCTGACGGCTCTTCCTTCGGCGGCGGCGTGGTGTAGCCGAGGCTCTGGCCGTACATGCGGCGCCAAGGCGTCCCGTAGTAGAATCCCATGTCAGTCTCCTGGCGGTGCGCCCAACATCTCACCGGCCAGCCCCATCGCCTTGTCGGCGGCACCGGCCATGTCCTCGGCGGTGTCCTCTGGCTCGGCCTTGTTGATGATCGCCTTGGCGAGGTCCACCTGTCGATCCCTCTCGTTCTGGCGCGCTTCGAAGGCCTGCCTCTCCTCGACGGTTTCGACGGGTTGCTGCGCCTTCAGATCGAGTTCCCGGCTCTTGAGGTCAATCTCGCGGTCCTTGAGCGCCAGTTCGCCTGTGGTCTTGGTCTGCGCCGCTTGGTTGTCGGCCTTCTCCTTCTCCAGTTCGGCTTGCAGCTTCTGGATTTCGGCCATGACCTGATCCTTGATCTGGGTGAACTCCTGACCCTGCGCCTGTAGCTGTTGCTGGAGTTGCGCCACCTTCGGGTCTTCGCCGCCCTCGGCGGCTTCCTCGGCCTGACGAACCCCTGGCGGGAGCAGTCCCTTGAGGCGCTTCGCCACCTTGTCGGCTCCGACGAAATCCATGTGGTCGAGCAGGACATCGCCTAGGAACGCGGCAGCGTCGGGCACCTGTCGCATGATCTCGATCAGGGTTTCGCGGGTTTCCTCGCGCTGGGTGGCGAAGGACGGGCCACTCGCCACGGTCACGTCGTACTTGCCCGTGGCGAGGTTGTAGATGCGCGCACCATCGGGGCCTGCGGCGTCCGGACTGCCCGCTTGCTGCGTCAGCTCGACCACGTTTTCCTTCTGGTCCTCACCGAGGATGCGGATCGTGGAGCGGGCCGAATAGATCGCCGGGATGATCTCCACGAGGCACCGCCCGCAGTAGCCGATGGCTCGGGAGAGGTTGTCGATGAAGTGGAAGTTGGCGGTATCGCCCTGGCGCTGCCGTGCGCGGATCGCGACGCCGCTCTTCTCGTTGGCCTCGGCGCCCAGGCTCGGATCGTAGACGCCCATGATCGACTTCATGTCGTCGTTGGCGTTGAGGGCTTCCTGCAGCGCGCCGGCCGGGACGCCAGCGAAGGGTTCGCGCCTGGGCGCGGCCCCCGCGTCGGGATCGTATTCCAGATATTGATGGGATCGGGTGTTCGCGTTTTCCCATTTCGTCTTCTCGCCCACTGGGACGAATCCCACCGGCCCCACCCACGGTGCCTTCGGCGCGAGGGCCACCAGTTCGGTGGACGCCGAGCGCCAGAAGTTGAACATGCGCTGCGGATCCTTGGAGTCGCGGATCATCGACATGAAGTACCGCTTGCCGTCGTCGTAGACCTCGTCGCCCCAGACGGGACAGACTGGAATCAGGGAACCAGGCCAGTCCTCTTCCTCAAGCACCTCGACACCGTTGAGGATGCGCCTCGTCACCTCATGGTACTCGACCTCGCGCTCCTTCATCACTTGGACGCCGGTCACCTCAAGGAAGGCCTTCGCGATCTGCTCCTCTTCCTTGTTGGTGATCTTGTCCATCTGACCGGCCCGGAAGAAATGCTTCGCCATCGTCGGCAGTTGGTCCTCGCGGACCACCTTGATGTCGCCCCCGCCGCCGTTCATGGTCGGCACCGACAGCTGGAGCAGCTTGCGGGTTTTCGCCACCCGCAGGAAATACTCGGACACTCGGATGTCGTCGTCGTTGACCCAGTGTTCGGAGAGGCCGCTCTTGTTGTCGCCGTCGAAGGGCGTCTTCGATGCCTTCGGGTAGCGCCTCTCAAATTCGCGCTTCCCCACGAGTTCGCTGATGAAAGCGTACTCCCAATCGGACGCATCGAACTCGCTCGAGGACGCATCCCAGTGAACCATGAGGGCGTTGGGGATACGCTGGATCAGGGCCTCAAGGTCGAAGGTTTCGTCATGGGCGTAGTCGATGGCGATGCGGAAGAACCCGAATCCACCCGTGACGGCGTGGTCGATGGCGGTGTCGTAGGCGACTTCCGCGGTGCTGTTTCTCTCGATGGAGCGGATCAACCCGCCGATGACTTCGGCGGTGTCCTCGTCGGCTCCGTTGTCCACGGGGCCGACCTTGATCCCCGGCTTGTTCTGCCGGGACTCGTTGACGACGGATCGGATGAAGGCGGGTAGCTTGTTGATGGTGAGGACGGGGCGGGATTCCTGTTCGCGCTGCTTCTTGATGGTGTCGGGCCACTGATTTCCCATCCTGGCGAACTTGGTGTCGTCCTTGTAGTTGGTTCGGTTCTCGGTGGTTCCTGACTCGGATTCTTCAAAATGATCCAGGGCTTCACGCATCACGGGATCAGATGGTGTCTGGTCTTCCGCCATCGGCTGGCTCCATCTCGGGGACGCGGCGCCTCACGGCGCGGCTCGATTAAGTTTACGCCTGTTCACAGTTCAATTTCAAGGAGCGCCTTCTTGGCCTTCTCCAACAGCCACAGGGCCACGCCACCATCGGCCATCGATCCCGAGAAGTAGACCTCGCCATCCTTGTCCCACCCGAGGACGATGACACCACCCTCGCCATCGAGGCGCTCCTTAGCGGCGTCGAGGACTCGGTCCACCGGCAGATCGAGGCGGGTGATGTTGCCGAGCGGGACGACGTTGTCGCCGTTCACAGCGGAAACCCCCTGTCCATGACGGCCTGATTGGCCTCGGTGAACGATCCGCAGGCCCCGGCCTCGATCAGCTTGTCGTAGTTGATCATGGCGAGGACGTAGTGGTGGCGGGCTTCCTCGACTGACATCTGGCCGTTGGCGACGGCGTCCCCGTAGACCTTGCACTTCACCTTGTGGAAGGCGTACCTCGCGATGTGGAGCTGGCCCGCCTGGGCCTCGACGGTGTTCTGGAGCCGCACGGCATCAGTTATCGCCTCTTTCCCCACCTGATCGATGATGATGCAGTTGTCGGCGCGGTCGCGCACGACCTCCATCTCGAACTCCTTCCAGCCGAGGACGGATTCCTCGACCAGCACCTCGTGCACCGGCGAGGTCGCGAGGCCGGTGGCGACGGCCGACTCAAATTCCTCTCTGTTGTAAGCGATGCCGCCGCCGATGCCGCCGAGGGTGAACGAGGGGCGGATGATTGCCGGCAGACCGATCGCGGCCAGCGCCTCCTGGGCCTCGGCCGGCGAATGGACCAGCCGGCTCTTCGGGCACTCGAGCCCAATACGGGCCATGGCGTCGCGGAACTGCAGGCGGTCCTCGGCCTTGGCGATGACCTCGGCGCGGGCGCCGATCAGCTCGACGCCGTGGCGCTCGATGAGTTCGTCGGTGTCGTCGGTGATTTTGTGCGCGAGTTCGGGGGGCACAACCCCAGGCAACCCGCTCGACGATTCGGTACTCTCGGTTTCCATCCTGGCGGCGTTCTCCTCGGCCTGGGTCGGGCGCCGGGGCACCTTCGGTTGCTCGTTCATTGGTCGCTCCCGTGGTTGCGGTGGAAACAAAGCTGCGCCGCCAAAGCCAGCAAGCCATGGATTTCCACCCACGGCATCGACACCTGCGGGCCGGCGGCGTAGTCGATTTCGCCGTCCCCCCGAATCATGACGACGACAACCTTTTTTACCGCCGCCTCGCCGGTCGAATGCCGCGCCAGCGAGAGCACCTCTTCGAGGCATTCGATGGCCGAGCGCGGCTTCTTCCAGCGCGGGTGTACGACTACATTGCTTTGGCCGGGCGGGGCCTCGGTCATCGCCGCCTCCTCATCGACTTGGACTTACCCGCCGTCCGCATGGCGGCAGCGACGGCCCGCTTTTGTGGATAGCCGGCGTGCCTCATTTCGCGGATGTTCTTCGAGATCACCTTCTTGGATCGTCCTTTTTTCAACGGCATGGCTATCTCCTTTCGCTGTCTAGAAGTCGGCGCAGGCAATACTCCCACGTCCTGCGCCCGTTGTTTTGATCGAGAAACACCGACCTCGCGATCACCTTGCTGGAATCCCCGGGGGGCAGGCAGAACGCGATCTTCTCCAGATCGTGCGCCACCAGGGCGATGATGTCGCAGTCCTCTGGCGTGAGGGCGGTTGATCTCCTCACCCGCTGCCGGTCCACCACGTTCTCCTCTCGGACGCGGCTGGCGCTGAAACAATAGCGGTGACGGTCTTCGGTGTGCGTACTCTTCACCTCGACGCGCAAGTACCGTGACCCCACCTCGACGCCATAGTCGAATGACCCATCTATTCTCTGGCTCTTGAGGCCCATCTCTCGCAGCAACCAGTATTGGAAAAAATACTCCCCGAGAAGGCCGGTATAAGGACTGGTTTTCCCACAGGTGTCCTCGGGGAGATCGTCCCCTACTGGCTCTGGGAATAATGCCGGTTGCGCCCCGTTCATCCCATCCAGGCCTCTTGCCTGGGCCGCGCCGGCGGCTCCGATTTCTCCCGCCCACGGCCCCTCGTCAGTTTCGGGAACAGGTTGGTGAAGGCCCAGATCGCGCTCTCGGCCCTGTCGGGCGACTTGTCGTCGTCACCTTCCCACCCGTGGGCCGTGAAGAGGCAGAACTGGTCTTCCAGTTCGGAGAAGGTGCCGACGTGCGACACCCGATTCGTCGCGTACAGGGCGGCAATCGGCTCGGCCCTGACGTGCTTGCCCTTGGCGGCGCGCTCCTCGATGATCGGCAGGCCGCGCCGAATCGTCTGGAGCGTGTGCTTCACCATGTCGCCGCCCATGTTGACCTCGATGACGATGGCGTCGGCTTCCCAGAGGTCGAACATCGCCACCACCCGCGTCGCCCACTGATGAGGCGAACCGCGCATCGAGGCGTCCTCCAGAACGTAGCCCCGCTGGTCGGCCCCGATGCCGCAGACGGTGATCCCATGCTCGTTGCTGGTGTCGGTGTCGGTGGCAGCTGGATCGACGCCGATGACGATGCGCCCCATGTCGGGCGGCACGTCGGCCAGCCGGTTGTCATGGAAATACTGCCGCTTCCAGATCGCCCCGATGGCTTGAGGTTCGTAGTCGCCCTCCCAGATGTGGCCGTAGCGATCTTCATTCGCGATCTTGTCGTGCTGCCGCTCGGCTTCCAGTTCGGGCGTGAAGAACTGGTTGTCGCGCCAGTTGGCCGACACCGACACCATGCCGGGGGGCGGGATCATGCCTCGGAACAGGCCGTCCACGGGATCGGACTGGTTGCGGGGATTCCACGAGGCCCAGATTTCGGACCCTGCCTTTCGAATGGTCGGGCGCAACAACTCGAGCGACCTCTTGCTCAATACTTGGCCCTCTTCAATCCAGGCCCAGTCGAAATTCTCAAACGATTTTACGCTCTCTGCATTGTGGTCCTGCATGCCTTGAAAAACGATAATACCGCCACCAGGCGTCCTGATCTCGCTGGACAGCATGCGGAACTCGTGTTCGCAGTGGAGTTCCCTGATCTTGTCCTCGATGAGCAGCTTGGACGATTCCTTGAGGGTCTTCTGGACCTCGCGGATGCAGATGCCGCGAGTGCCTGGGCGCTCGGAGCAGCGGACGACGGCCTTGCCCGCGAAGTTGTGTGACTTGCCGCTCCCGCGGCCCCCGTAGGCACCGAAATACCGCCCTGGCCCCCAGAGCGCCTTGAACACTTTCGGTGTGACGTAGCGGAGGTCCATCACCACCAAGGGATCGGGAAGCGAATCTTGATGTCAAAGGCGTAAGGCCACTTGTGGGCCGCTCGGTTAGCGCACCACATCTGCCAGAGGAACCCCCAGAACGTCTTCCACCCGATGCGCTCGTAGTGGTTGGAGACGATGACGCTGGTCAGGTCGGGATTGGGATGCCACTGCTCGGGCGGACCTATCTTCTCAAGCCACCCAGGCTTGAGCGCGGTGGGACGGTGCGTGTGCATGCTGGTCCTCCTATTCGAAGGCGACAGTGATGTTGACCTTGCGCTCCTCGGGATCGGCCTCGCCGGGATCGGGGGCCTGGGCACCGATGCCCACGTCCACCTTCCCGACTGGGAACAGCCGAAGGTGTCGGCCCAGATCGACCAGGGCGCCGCGCTTGTCGAGAAGCTTGAGGCGAATCCGCTTCACGTCGCGGGCGTCCTCTCCTCGGCCATCCTTGAACTCATCGATGACGATCTCGGAGATCGCCGCCGCCTCGTCGCGGGTCAAGTCCTTGAGATTGACGACGGCTGACCCGTCGCTCTGGACTTCCATAAAGTCGAGGAAATTGGCGAAACCGATTTTGGCGAGTTCGCTGACGACGGCGTCCTGGGTCACCTCGATGCGCTTCGCCCGCTCGGTGATGCCCTTGGCGATCAGCGCCTGGACCTCGGGCACCTGTAGCAGTTCGTATGCGACTTGCTTCGCCGCCTTCTGGGCATAGCCAGCCCGTCTGGCAGCGTTGGCCCCGTCGAAATCGACCAGCCACTCCCTGGCGAACATCCGACGTTTGGGTGTCAGCTTGGGGCGGCTTCTAGGTTTCTTCTTCGCCTTCGCCATCGGCACTCTCCTTCAGCACCGCTCCCATGATGATACCCTTCCCGCCGCCAATATCCAAGGCGCGCCCGTCCGCGTCCATTTCGGCCTGGGCTTGGTGGGCCTCTTTCGACACGTCCACCCGCATCTGAACGTAGTGGAGATATTGCTGCCCGAGGTGCTTCAGAATCTCGGCAATGTGGAAGGCGTCGAACTTGGCGATGAGCACCTGGAAGATTTCCTTGCCCGCCTGCTCGACCAGCGGATCGGTGGGGCCGATGTCCTGGGTGGGCAGTAGGTACTCGTCGTCGTTGGTCATGTCACTCTCCTGTGAAGTCCCGGCCCCTTGAGGAGATCAGCCGAGACGGCCTGGGCTCCATCACGCCGTCCGGCGTGACGATCAGCAGCAGCGGGTAGGCTCTTCGGAATTGATCCACGGTCATGTCCTTTCGGTTTGCTTCCAGACAGCGCCGAGCGGCTCGGCGTGTTCCCAGCCGTCTGGGAGCGAGTCCTGTCTTCGATGGAAGGAGCAGAGGCGGTTGTGAGGCCCCTCGGAGAGGAACGTGATGTCGCAGTCATTCGCCATGCACGTCCGCTCACGAATCTTCGGCTTCGGCGGGGGGCGATAGAGGCCCCACATGTCCAAAGGGTCTTTGGGCGTCCTCGTCTTCGCCGTCGCGATCTGGGCCTTCTTCGCGACGGGCATGCGGCCCGTGATTTCGAAAAGCGCGGCCACCAGGCGCTGGACAAATTCCCAGGTTTGGGATGGGTCAGGCTCGGCTCCGCAGCCAGCGACAACGTCCTGTGGCGTGAGGCCAACCGACCTCGCCCACTCGCAATGCTCCCAGGCAACATCGATGGGGTTGGCTGGACCGTCGTCCTGTCCGGTCATCATGGTTCCTCTCCTTCTCCGATTGTCTCCCTCAACTGTTTGGTGGCGCTGGCGAGGGTGTCGTCGTAGTAGCCATTGGCTGGCTCTTCCCGCTTGGCGTCGGCCTCTCGACATTGAGCGCAGTAGAGCCTATTCATACGGTGGATGGTTGCCGTGGCCCCCCTCAAGGTGATGCCACAGCCGTCACACCTTCGGGTGGTCACAGGACGAACTCCTCGTCGGATTCTGGCGCGGCTGGCGGCGATGCCGCCATCGCCTCTCTCGCCCTCTTGACGAGGTGCTTCGCCTGGACGCTGATGTCCGAGGGCTTCTTCGCCATCTCGTCCCAGTAGGCTTTCGTCTGCTCGGCCTGCCGTTCCCAGGCGACCATCCCCTCTTCGACCTGGGCATCGGAGATGTGCGGCTCCCGCCCCTCTCGGAGATCGGCGCAGGCCTGATCGAACAGCCATCGCTCCAGCACGTTGACGGCCAGCGCCTTCGATGCCCGCAGAAACAGCCTGCCGTTGTCAGCGAACATCCGGCGGCGCACATAGTCCCAAGCCTGGGCGGATCGCGCCAGCCGACCATCGGGCGGTGAGATCCTGGCTGTCGGTTCGCCGTGCATCAGCTTCTGGCAGGCCTCTCGGAAGACGCCCGCAAAAGGCCATGTCGGCCTCGTCCAGGCCAGCCGCACTTCTCTCGCGGCCCGCTCGAGGACCGGCTCGGGAAAGTCTCCGAGGGCCTCAAGGTAGTCGGCCATCATGGCCTCCTCACTCCAGCCCTTCGGTGGACCGCCTCGGCCCAGCAACGGATCAAGGATCAATCTCTTGACCCGCTCCTTCTCGCTCAACGTCGTCGTCAGGGATTGTGACATCTGCTCTTCCAGTCAGGTTCTCCCAGGCATCGGACATCCGATCAGCCTGCGCTGTGAGGTCGTCGTTTTTCACATCTGCATGGTCATCGATCCAGCCCTCGTTTGTCAACCACGTCGAAACGTGGCTGGTCTTGCAGTCGGTCTTGATGCATTGGGTGCAGTAGGCAGCTGCCCCTCGGATCACCGCCTCGATGCTTCTCCCAGGTTTGACGACATGGACTTTCCACCTCTCACGGGCCTTCTTCTTCGATCCCTTGGGAGTGCCGTGGCATCTCCAGTGGGTCCAGATGGCCTCGAAAGCTGCGTCGTAATCGGACTTTGATGGGGTTGGATTGGGCTGGTCAGGTAGGGTCTGGTCGAGGTCGTCACCCGACAGGGTACCGTTAGGTACCCCTTCTTTCTTATCTGTCTCTGACTCTGTCTCTGGTGTAGCACTTGCTTGCAACGTGCTAGCATGTGCTTGCGCGGCGCTAGCATCCGCTTGCACTTTTTCGAGAAAACCACAGTCGATCAGGGGCTTGAGGTTTGGGCGGTGGTCGAGGTATGCGACACGCTTGAGGTAGTCTGGGTTGTTCGGGACCAGACCATCGAGGCGGGCCGCGACGATCATGCACACCATCATCACCAGCCTCGATCTGTCGTTTAGGGTGACCCAGTCCTCGCTGGCGAAGATGGTCTGGTGAAGCTTGATCCAGGGGGGGCTGCGGTATTTGTAGTGCTGGTACTGCGACCAGTTGGCGATCTCCAGCATTTCTGTCATCGACTTCCCTCTCTCCAGGCGCCGACCTGGCGGTCGGCAGGGAAGGGCCGGTGACGCCAGACGCTGGGAGTCGCCAGCGCCACCGACCCAGCTTTGAGCCGTTTCCAGCCCGCCGCCAGAGGGCACGTTGATCGCGCCTATATATAATGTCAAGCGCAGATGTGGTTTTCGGTGTGGAAAAGCGGCTCGGCCGGCGCTCAGAAAAGCGCGCAGATATGCGCTTTTTCCCTTGTATCGGAGGTGCAGATATGCTCTATTCAGGGGGCGATTTGGACCCTTTACCTCGGAGACTTCGATGACCGACCTTCACACAGCGACCACGCTGAAATATCGGAACACCTTCCAGGCCCTGGTCGATGCCGGTGCCCTGGTCGTCGTCAACCACTCGGGCGGGAAGGACTCCCAGGCCATGTACGCCCTCATCAAGTCCCTCGTTCCCCATGATCAGATCGCCGTCGTCCACGCCGACCTCGGCAACATCGAATGGGCGGGCGTCCAAGATCACATCCGCGCCACCGTCGAGCATCCCCTTCACGTCGCACACGCAGTATATAAAGACGGGTCCGACAAGACCCTTCTCGACATGGTCGAGCGCCGTCACGAGAAGCTGGTGGCCGAGGGCAAGGACACCAACCCCTGGCCCGACAGCGGAAGCCGGTACTGCACCAGCGACCTCAAGCGCGGTCCCTGCGAGAAGGTCATCCGCAGACTGTCCGAGGAGACTGGGCGCAAGCTGATCGTGAACTGCTTCGGCTTCCGCGCCGAGGAGAGCGACCAGCGCGCCAAGCGCCCGACCTGGGCCTTCAACAAGCGCCTTTCGAAGGCTGGCCGCAGGGCGTGGGACTTCTCCCCCATCCATGACCTGAAGGTTGGCGAGGTCTTCTCGCTGATCGCCAGCGTCGGCCAGAAAGCCCACTGGGCCTATGCCGATGGGAACCAGCGTTTAAGCTGCGTCTTCTGCGTCTTCGGATCGACCAATGATTTGACCCACGGCGCGAAGCGCAACCCCGACCTCTACCGTGACTACGTTCTCGCGGAGAGGCGTTTCGGCAAGACGATCCGCAAGGGCAAGACCCTGGAAGAGGTCACCGGGATCACCATCGATGAAACCCCAACCAAGGAGACTGAAATGCCTACCATTGACAAGCCGACCATCGAAGACCTCGCGAAAGACGCCCTTCCCTTTAACGACGACGACTACGGGTCCGAGCGCCAGATCGATGCCGAGAACCTCTTCTGGGAAACGGTCTGGAAGCTGGGCGCGAAGAAAGGCCTCGACCTCTCCCCCGAGGGCGACTTCGGCGCATGGTGCCACAAGGCCACCGTTGACGAGGCCGTCCCCGAGGCGCTGAAACGTCTGGCCGAGGCCGACCATCCTGCGCTCGACACCGTGATCGACTATCGGTGCAGCGGTGAGCAGTCCTACACCGGCCCGCTGCGGACGATCATCGAGAACTTCGCTGACCACCTCGATGACGATCTGACACCCACCCTGATCGCCAGCCTCTGCGACAACATCGAGTTCGTCGGCATTCAGTGCATCGTCGGCACCCACGATTGCGGGCAGTATTGCATCAGCGTGGCGAGGGACGACTTCATCTGGGTGGCGCGCTGCGACGACGTGTTCGGTGGCTACGGCATCACGGCGACGGCGCGCACCGAGAATGCGGCATGCGACGCGCTGTTCGAACTCTACCTGACCAAGAGCCGCGACTGGAACGAGGACGGCATGGAAGGCTACGACAGCTTCCAGGGGCTGTCCGAGGGCTGGGGCGTCACCGTCCGCAAGTACAAGGTCGGAGAGGCCTACTTCTCCGACCACTCCGAGGCATAGGGAGAGCGAGATGACCCTGCCTGGAATGCCGTTTGTCGAAGTCATCGAAACCGCCCATGCCGATGGGATGCACTCCCACGTCCGAGGCGTTCTCCAGGGCTACTGCCTCATCTATCCTCGCGAGGATGGCCGGGGCTATGTCAGGGAAACGCAGTTCCGCTCCAAGCACGGGCGTCGGTACGAGTGGTTTCGCGACTACGACAAGGCGGTCCACTCGGCTTGCAAGTGGGCGCGTCGCCGCAACCAGATCACCAACAGGGAAAGGAAAGCCGATAGGTAGATTGCAGCGCAAGAGGGGCACCAGAACGGTGACCCTCGTCGGTGCAATCGGCACCCTCTAACCAAGGAGATCACGATGGATGTTCAAAACATCAGCTTTCACTTAGAACCCGGTGGGACAAGCGGCAGCGTCCACTGGAGCGACACCAAGGGGTTTCGCTACCACTACTGGTGTGATCCCGCCGACTTGTTGCCAGCAACTCTCTGGGGCCTCTCGGCCCCACGCATTTTCGTCAACAAGGACACTCCCGAAGGGGAACCGCGCTACACCACCAGTCGCCGCGATCCGCGATCAAAAGCCAACCGCGCCATCATCAAGCACCTGATCCACTACGTTCACTTGAACGGGCTGGTTCGAAGAGAGGTGGATCGCGTGGCCCGCGAGGCGGAAGAAGAGGCCGAGCGGCACCAGAGTGAATGGCGGGTTGCCAAGACGCGAGAAGCTGGCCCAGGACTCTATTTGGTCATGCATCGTATCGTGAAGCTGGCTACCGATGGGCGCGTCCCCGAAGAACAGTGCGCCGACATCGTGCGCGAGGCCGAGAAGGCTATCAGGACGGTCCAGAAGAGTTTTGACGACGACTGATTGCGGCGCGTGGTGGGCCGGTCTATGCGGCCCACCTTCGGTGCAATCGGCACCTAACCCCAGACTGGGAGATCGACATGACACCTATCAAAGAGTTCAACAAGAACAGTTGCGACGCCATCGCCAGCCTGATCGAGAAGGAACTTGAGGCGCTGGCCGAGGCGCACGGCGTTTCCATCGTGCGGGGCAGGGGCACCTACACCGGCCCGACCTTCACCCTCAAGCTGGAGATTGCGGTGAAGAACGAGGACGGCACCGTGGTCGATAGGGCCGCAGTGGACTTCACGAGGCACATGGAAGACGAGTACAACCCCTACGGCCTCAAGCCCGAGCATCTGGGCGCGGAGTTCACCGCCAACGGCGGCACCTACGTCATCACGGGCCTCAAGCCTCGGAACCGCAAGATGCCGATCATCGCCAGCCGCAAGGGGACCGATTCGTCCTACAAGTTCCCGGCCCGTGAGGTGCGGAAGCGGCTGGGCATCGTCAGCAAGTTGCTGGGCGACGACGCGCCGTCGTTCCCCCTCGGGAGGGCAAAATGACCATCCGCAGGACCGTGAAGGAGATCAAGGTCGTCCTCGATCTTCTGCCCGACGACATGCCCGTTGAAATCCAGCCGATCACCGATGCGTGGCTGGGGACGAGCAACAAGATGAGGATCGGTGACATCAACTTCTACAACGCCGACGACACCGACATCGCCCTGCCGAGCGAGAAGGACGCCCACGCCGTTCTCTACATCTACGAGGACGATCTGTCCCCGAGGTAGCGTTGTCATACGGTTGGCGTCAGCCCCCGCTGACGCCTTCCGCATGATAAGGTGGTCCCCATGAGATACGGATCAGTGTGCAGCGGGATCGAGGCCGCGACGGTGGCCTGGGAACCCCTCGGCTGGAAGCCGGTCTTCTTCGCTGAAGATGACCCCGACTGCAAGACCGGCCTCGGGTTCCCCGCAGCCGTCCTGGCCCACCACTGGCCCGACGTGCCCAACTATGGAGACATCAATGACTTCCAAGAATGGCCCGACGCAGCTATCGATGTTCTCGTCGGAGGAACGCCCTGCCAAAGTTTCTCAGTCGCCGGGCTCCGCAAAGGAATGGATGACCCGCGTGGTAACCTGGCCCTCACATATCTGGGCATTGCTGATCGATTCCGTCCCACCTGGATCGTCTGGGAAAATGTCCCTGGTGTCCTGTCGTCCAACGGAGGACGGGATTTTGGAGCCTTCCTCGGGGCGCTGGGAGAAATCGGGTATGGGTGGGCCTACCGAATCCTTGACGCTCAATTCTTCGGAGTGGCCCAGCGACGCCGTCGTCTGTTCGTTGTCGGACATCTTGGAGACTGGCGACGTGCCGCAGCGGTTCTTTTTGAGCGCGAAAGCCTGCAAGGGCATCCTGCGCCGCGCCGAGAGGCGGGGCCGGGAGTTGCCCGAAGCCTTACGAGCAGCACTGGCGGGAGTAGCGCGAAGGAGCAACAGCACACCTTCGTAGGGGCCACCCTCGGCGCGGACAGCGGGCGCTTCCAAGTCGAGCAGACCTACATCCCGCTGAACGATCTTGGGGGGGCCAGCCACTCCGTCACCGCCACCAGCACCCGCGCTGGCTACCACGATTTCACCGTCGAGGACTATGTCGCCGCCGTCGCGCCCCCGCTCGAGGCAGGCGTTCCGTATGGTGACCTGTCCCCCACCATCCAGGCGGACAACCCGATGGCGGTCTGCTACTCCATCTCTCCCGGCGCCCGTGAGTTGAAGGATGATCTCCATGTGGCTGAGACTGATCAGTCCAAGACCGTTGATGCATCAGGTGCTGACCCGGGATGTCATCAGGGCGGGACGATGGTGGTCTGCTATCCCGTGGACACCTATAACCAAACCATGGGTGAGGATACGACACAGACCCTCGGCACCAGCAAGGAACTCCCCCCCGCCGTCTGCTACTCCATCATGCCCCAGAACTCGAGCAAGGATTACAAGGCGAGGGAGGTGGAGGTGGCCCAGCCGGTGATGAGCCAGCCCGTGGGCGGCAACCAGGGCGGGGACTATGTAGCCCATGCCCTAACAGCCCGCCAGTATTCCAAGTCCAGCCCTGATCCAGGCGCGGGAAGAGGAGGGAATGTTGCGGTTCAGAATATGGCCGTGCGGCGCCTGACCCCCCGCGAGTGTGAGGCGCTTCAGGGATTTCCTCGGGGGTACACCCTCGTCCCTTACCGGGGCAAGCCAGCGGCGGACGGACCCAGGCACAAGGCCCTCGGCAATTCCATGGCCGTGCCGGTGGTCAGGTGGATCGGAGAACGCATCCAGATGGTTGAGGACATTCTTGAGGGAGATTGACATGCACAAGGCTATCCGAAACGCGCTGAACCAGTCTCGGCGGGGAATACGCCCGAAGCGGCGGTGGATCATCACCGGCACCGAGCGCGGTCCCAACAGCCTGGACCTCGACCACATGACCGAGATCGCACCGACAAGGGAAGAGGCCTGGGCACAGGCGCTGGCCCATTCAGCTGGCACCTCGTTCACGCCCGAGCGCATCGAACTCGATCCGCGCAAACATAGCTAGGAGGGCTGGTTGTCTCCATCAGGCGACGGGCGGCGTCAGTAGCACAACGGCAAAACAGGTGGCCTCGGGAACCGGCCCCCCTCAAGAGTCCGAGGGATTTTAGCGAGTAAGGCCACCACCGCCCACCCACCTTCACAGAGGAGATAAGACATGAAGCCGCAGCACGTTCCCGTCTACATACGCCGCGCCAGGAGAAGACAGCGGTATCTGGAATGGTTGCTCCTGGCGATTATCGTCGTTGTGATAATCGTCGCCGGCCGATTTGTTTTCGGCCCCTTCATCTCCTGGATCGCGGAGCAAATGATATGACCACCAAAATCGTCAAGGAAGGCGAACTGGACGAGGCTTCAGTTATCCGGAAACTCCGGACAACTGCCAAAGACAGTAAGACTTACAAGGTCTTACACTACAATTTCGCTAGTGCATCTGATGCCCCCGCCGCCAGCATACGTCATCTGATCCCGCCTGCAAAAAATGGGAGAAAGGGGATGGCTAGAGTGACCCACGGCCCGCCCGATCAAACCGACCTCTTCACCTACCCGCATCGGCCTGGGCACAAGCGCACCGACACATCGAAGACCGCTGCCGACGATATGGCACCGAAGGCCGGGACGCTGCGTACCGCCACTCTGGACCGCCTTCGGAGATCGACAGGGCTGACTGCCGACGAGGTGGCACTCGCGCTCGACGTGGACAGGCTGTCGATCCGCCCAAGGCTTTCGGAGTTGAGGGAAATGGGGTTGGTCGAGGACAGCGGACGGCGCGCACCCAACGCCAGCGGCAAGACGGCAATCGTCTGGCGGGCCGTCCGCTAACGATGGTTGTCCAGCGCCTCAACGATAGCGGCGAACTTGTCGAAGGACGCGGCCACCGTTCCGTTCTTCCAGCGCCGCCAAGTCGAGATCGAAACGCCCGCCTCTTGCAGCACTTGGTTGAGGGCAACACCAGCGGTCTTGCACTGGGCGATGACGGCGTCGGCCACCTCGGAGAAGGGAGCGCGCCAGAAGTTGGAATCGATTTTGATCATGCGCGCAATTCTGACGGTGCGCCTGTGGACAGTCAAGCGCATATCTGACTTGACCGAAAAGTGCAGATGTGGATGATGTTTCGTTTCACCAGAAGGGAGTCGCCAACATGGCACAGAAGATCAAGACACCAGGGCTGTATCGCGAACTGTTGAGCGAAATGGCCTACCACGCCGATCCCGTCATCAAGCCCTCGCTATCGTCGTCGGTAGCCAGGATCCTGATCGACAAAACACCGCGCCACGCCTGGGTGGCCCATCCCAGGCTCAATCCAGACTACGAACCCGAGGTGTCCACCAAGTTCGACCTGGGCAGCGTCGGGCATACCTATATGCTCCGCGACGTGGGTGGCGTTCGCGTCGTTGATGCTGCCGATTGGCGCACCAAGGCCGCGAAGGAAGCCCGTGACGAGGCCCGTGAGAACTGCCAGACGCCTATCCTCGTCGGCCAGATGGACGAAGTCCAGAAGATGGTGGCCGCTGGCCGGGAGCAGATCGCCATGCTCGATGACGAGGCGGATCGCCGCGCCTTCGTCCAGGGCACCGGCAGGGCCGAGCAGACCCTGGTCTGGAAAGAGGGCGAGGTCTGGTGCCGCGCCCGCCTCGACTGGGAACCCGATCTCCGCGATGTGTTCCATGACTACAAAACCACCTCGGCCAGCGCCGAGCCAGAAACCTGGGCGCGGACGCTCTACGGTTTCGGGGGCGACGTGCAGGCCGGTTTCTACCGCAGGGGGCTGCGCGCCGTCCTTGGGATCGAGTTGCCCGAATGGCGGTTCATCGTCCAAGAGATCAAGGCCCCCTACGCCCTCTCGGTGGTGGCCCTCGGAGCCGGTGCGCTCGACATGGCCGAGAGGAAGGCCAAGTGGGCCATCGACACCTGGGCGCGCTGCATGGCCGAGGACAAGTGGCCTGGGTATCCATCGAAGCCCTACTACATCGATCCCCCAAGCTATGAAGAGACACGGTGGTGCGCCCGCGAGGATCAGCACACCGCCGCCAGAGAGGCCGGGATCGACATGTTCAAGCTGGCGCTTGATTGGCAAGCGCCTCTCGACCTGGGAGAACGCAAATGAGTGGTATCCGAGAAGCCGTCCGATCACAGGCAAAGCCCCTGATCGGTTTCTACGCCGAATCGGGGAAGGGAAAGACCTACTCGGCCCTGCTCCTGGCCCGTGGGTTCATCGGGCCGAAGGGCCGCATCATCATGGCCGAAACCGAGGGGGGCCGTGGCGAGGCCTTCGCAGATAAGGATGAGTACCCAGAGATCGGGGGCTACAACGTGCGCCCGATCCGCGAGGACTTCTCCCCGGTGGAGTACGGCAAGGCCATCACCGAGATCGAGGGCGCAAAACCCGACGCCATGATCATCGACAGCGCGTCCCACGAGTGGGAAGGCGCTGGTGGCGTCCTGGCGATGGCAGCTGCCAATCAGGCCGCTGGCAAGAAGGGTCCGCTGGTCTGGCAGAAGCCGAAGATGGATCACCAGACCCACTTCATGCTGCGGCTGATGCAGACGCCGATCCCGCTCGTGATCGTCTGCATGCGCGCCAAGTATGCGATGAAGGAGATCACCAAGCCGAATGGTGGCAAGGAGTGGGCGCGCTCCAAAGACCTCTCCCCGAAGCAGTCCGAGGATGTCCTCTACGAGATGTTCGTCCACGGCTGGATCGACGGGGACCACTGCCTGCACGTCACCAAGTTCACCACCCGTGCCCTGGAGAGCGTCTTTCTCACCGGGGAGCCGGTCACCGTGGACACCGGCAAGCGGCTGGCCGCACACGCGGCAGGGAAGGTCGAGGCCCCGGCAAAGGCGGAAACGGCCCCGGCAAAGGCCGATCCCGCCCCGCAACAGGCCCAATCGGCCCCCGAGCCGACAGAGTTTATCTGGACCTCGAGCAATGGGCGCGTGAACAAATTCACCGATCCCAAGGACTGGGTGACCAAGGTGAAGTCGGCGGTGGGCCGGTGCAAAGAGGGGGCCCAGATCGATCTGGCGCGAAAGAACAACGCCGAAAACTTGGCCGACATCGCCAAGCACGGTGGCGTCTTCGCCGCTGCGGTCAACGCCATCAATCAGGCCCTGGACGCCGAGGCCAAGCGGATCGGCGGATGAACCCTTTCGGCATGGCGATTGCCGCTGGCCTCATCCTGGGGCTGGCGATGGTCGCCGTCGAGGTCCACCGGGAATGCTCGGTGGACCGCGACGCCCTGGCGCAGTGGCGGATCGAGGGCAAAGCTGACGATCCATGATCTGAAACGACTGGAAGGGAGATTGGGCCGATGACTGACCCGAGGGAGAAGGCTCACGCCGTTGGAGTGATGCGGCGTTGGCTTAGATGGTGTTTTTGCCGCCCCCGCACACTCGCGGAAGTCCGCGACGATTGCAAATTGCGGGGCCTAGTGGCGAGTCACGTCAGTCAGGTGATGAGAAGCACGGACAATCGACTTAGTTAGAACATAGCTCGTCGTACTTCGCATTCTCCCTGGTAATCTGCCTGACCGTCTCTTCGCTATCCGCATCAGAAAAGAAGACCGGCTCGGCAATCAAGCAGTAGCTATCGACGGCGATACTTGTCGCGCAACCTGCCAGCATCAATACGAGCCCGCTCAACAGCGCGTTTCGCCCGTTTGATACTCTTCGCCGCCGCGAGTTGTTGCGCGAGTGTTTCCGCATCAGCACCGGCCTGGATGAGGCGTCCCTCTCGGAAATGGTCGAGGATACCCCCGACCACTCGGAGGAGGAGGGTAACCGCCGTCAGCCACGTCACTACTGGTTCGCAATCCCAACACGCACGAAAGCGCCGATTGCCGCCGGTACGACTATTTGACACATGTCAACCATAGCCATTTCGCCTATTAGCCATGTGCCGATAGCTCCGACGATAGCAATGAACGCGGTAATATAAGTCTTATACCCTTTTAACATCGGCTAGTCCTTTCATTATACGTTATTGTAGAATATGTGATTACCTGTTTCGTAGACTGCTTCGTGACTCATCGACCATCCAGGCTTGATACCCTTTGTATGATAGTGAGTAGCTCCCTCTGTCCTGTCAACAAGCAGCCCTTCAACAACTAAAGCAGCTATCGTAGCGCACTCGACGTATACTGGGTCAAGTTCACTGACTGCTATAATCTTCTCGCGATTAGGATCACCACGGTTCCAGCAACTAAATTGGGAGGGTTTACGACATACGTCTTCTACCGTATCGCCCCACCAACCACCTTTTATAACCCGATTCATAATCACGTTAGCCACTGCCGCCTTACCGGAGATTGACTCTCCTCTGGCTTCACCGTAAATCGTCTTAGCAAGAGTTTCAATCACAGCGGCACCCCCGGTGTCTCACCTATAATCTTTATGAGATCAGTTCCAGATGCTATTAGACACATTATCGCTCCGTGATCAGGCGTAACAATATTCAGTATCGCGCTCCAAGATTCTCCGTTATTAGCCCACAGCTCAAATATCGCCTTTCCATTGCCCACAATCCCCTGCATGATTGGCACTTCACCGTGTTGGCCGCGAAGAACCTCCACGAAATGGTCTTTCGTCGTGCAAAGAAAGGATGCCGGGGCATGGTGAAATTCCATTTATTCATCCAGCTTCCGGCCATTTTGTTTCCTTAGTTCAAACAAAATTGACTTGATGTCTCGCTGCATTTCTTGTTGTTCCTCGCGAATGATTCCCACGGTTGTTTCGATCCGCACCTGGGTCTTCTCGGCTTCATGTATTGCAACGTCTTGTCGGTTATTTGTTTGCTCTGCATCTTCTGCCTTAATAAAAGTTGTTCCTGCGACAAAGGCGATCCCCAGCAAGGATAAGACAACGGTAAGAGGTAGATGCTTAACGACTGTACCAGGAACATATTTTAATGCTCCATCACTTACCGTTTTCAGATGGCA
>CEPX01110378.1_pt1 | contig 36681 bp, 55 predicted proteins | sample 361361 | NCBI WGS metagenome assembly CEPX01 (sample SAMEA2619974, study PRJEB7988) | marine metagenome | biome: marine biome (ENVO:00000447); feature: mesopelagic zone (ENVO:00000213) & marine oxygen minimum zone (ENVO:01000065); material: "saline water (ENVO:00002010), including plankton...
AAGAAGTTCCTAAAGAAGTTCCTAAAGAAGTTCCTAAAGAAGTTCTTAGCACAAGGGAGCGAATACTAACACCCAATGTCCCACCACGCTCTCTCAAGAGGGAAGATTGGCCAAATTTGCATGCCGTACAAGGAGCTGACTATCCTTTAGACCCCCAGGGTAAAGCTCAATTGTTTTATGCTCCACTCGACCCAACAAAACATAGGGAGCTCGACCCCCCTACTACCACATTCCTCAGCAAGGTTCTCACTGATTGGTTGCAACGAGGGATTTTTGCCCAGGCGGGGGCATGGAGAGTGGAGTTAGAGAAGCACGATGATATAATTTCCGAAGTGGACTCCCGACGTGACTTCATCCTCAGCCAGTATCCAAACCTTGATCCTAAGATTGCGGAGACGCAGGCATGGAAAGATACTGATGGTAAGATGAAGATAGGACTCCTGCATGCTAAAAATATAGCTATAAGTCCAATGATGTTAGGAATATTTGATCTCATACTCAAAAGAGACTCGGAGGGTGCAGCTGCCGTCTGGTCAGGGTTTACAGGGACTGAAAAGTATACCTTCATAGACCTAGCCATGGAGAGGGAATGGGGTGCATCTATGGATAAATATGGAGAGGCAATCCCTTGGACTGGAGGGTTGATCACTTACGACGTTATCCCGCTGGCAATAGGTTTAGCTCTAGATATAGGACTCGATCCAATAAACTATATTCCGTGGGTAGGAGCTATGAAGTGGGCTGGAAAAGGGATAAAGGTAGGAGGGAAGCTATTATCCAAGGTCGGAATTGTTAATAACATGAAAAACCTTCTTATCAAATCGAGTGTGGGGAATTTGTTGAAAAAAGCGGTCAATCTAGGAGGAGAGAAATTTATTCCTAGATATGGCGTACCTAAAGAGTTCGCTGATAAAATCGTATGGGCTGTCCGCAACCAGAGGTGGGAAGAAGTAAAAATTATGCGGCAAGCTGCTAAGTTCTATAAGAGGATTGAGGGTGCAGATGATGTAGCAGTAAGTAAACTGATGACATACGTCAGGCAACACCCTGGCGATCTTTATAAACTCTCCACTAAAAACCAGAAGCTCCTTAAGGAGATAGGGGATGAGTTTGTAAACATCGGGCAAAAAGCAGTAGATGCAAAACTGATATCTAAGGAATCATTCAACAAACTCAAGGAGACTTACATCTGGGGATACTACCCTGAGTATACTAGGCTTATAGGGAAGGGACTCCCTCCATCTAAATTCCAGAGGTTTGCTAAATCATCCTTTGCTCAACCAAAGCACTTCACCACTATTGAGGAGGCTAAGGATTTTGCGAAGAGCTTAGGGATGTTTGATGACGTAGACACTATGGCGGAGGCTAGAAGGATTGCTGAGAAGTTTAGATCAGGAGAAACCATCACGGAGAAAGTAGTGGATGCTGTTACAGGAGAAGTGAAGATGGTTGAGACTCCTGTAAAGTCTTTCCTCGAGAACGCATTCCAGTACCTCGACAACGTGGATGAGGTAAAGAGTTACACCCAAGCCCTCCAAGCTAGTCACACTCCTGTGGAAGACTTGATTAAACTCTATGTAGGCTACACCACCCAAGTTAAGAGGGCAATAGCTGCGGATACTTTTATAACCTCCACCCTCAGGGATTACGGGCATAAGGTGAGGGCAAGATTCTTCCAAGGTGTAGTCCCTAAAGGCAAGTCTCTCTTCCTAGACACAGCGCAGTTGAGGTACTATCCAGGGGGAAAGAAGGCACAAGCAATAGTTGACGAGCTAGTTAAGCTCTCGAAGGGAGAGGGTACACTCATTGAGATGAGTGATGAAGTGGCTAAGCTAGTAGGAAAACTCGAAGCCATCTCCCTCAAGCACGTAGGGGTGACTAAGAATGTGAATGCGTACCTCATAGATGACATCATAGCCAAGCAGCTCAACCGCACAGGGTCGTTGATGTTTAATGATAATGTAGCTAAACCATTTCTGCGATTTATGGATAAGACGTTTGGATGGTGGAAGACGCTGGCAACATCTGCTCGCCTCCCTTTCCATAGTAGGAATGTGTACTCTAGTGCTATGATGAACTTCTTTGATGGGATGGAAATACATGAGATGGTAACCTTCTACTCCAAAGCAACCAAGCTAGGGTTGGGGGTAGGGATGGATGGCAGCCTTATCGTGAAAGCTACTGGGAAGGCATATAAGTACTCCGAACTCTGGGAAGAAGCAGGGAAAAGAGGTGTTATGGGCACAGGGTGGATAGGCCATATTAATAAGCCTCTATGGAAACAATTAGATCTACTCACTCGTACTGGGAGAATTAAATCCTCTATCAACCCCCTGGAGTGGGGGAGGAAGATAGGGTCTGTGACTGAGGATCAAGCTAGGCTTGCTAAGTTCCTAGAGAGAGTATCTAAAGGGGATAGTTTTGATGTCGCAGCCAAGCGAGTATTTGCTACCCATTATGATTACTCCTCCCTAGGGTTTACCGAGTTTGAGACTACGGTTATGAAGCGGGTAATTCCTTTCTATGGATGGTGGAGGAATAATACTCCTAGGATGGCATACATCCTCACACACCAACCTGGTAAGGTGGCTACGGTAGGTAAGGTCCAAAGAGCACTCTACAACCTCAACCCTCAAACTAGGGAGGAAAGACTCTACGCCCCTGATTATTTTGAAGAGCAGATGTGGACTAAAGCTCCAGATAGTATTGCTAAGGCGTTTGGGGGGGATAAGACCATCTACCTCAAATTTGATACTCCCTTGACTGATTTGATAGGGCCAGGTGAGCTAGTGCTAGGAAATCCTTTGCCTCTTCAGCAACAGCTCCTAAACTTAATAAACCCGTGGGGATTGAAAGCATACTGGGAAGCTCTAAGTGTTTACTTTACAGACAAAGGCACAGGGATAGAAACTTTTCCTAGGGTTGGACCTGTGCAATCATTCCCTGGACAGAAAACTCCCGCTCCTTGGTTTTTAACATTCTTCCCTGAGTGGTTGCAGGAGAAGGCAGGGATAGGAGTATACACTGACCTCCGTACAGGTAAGAAGGTTGTGGGGATGCCTAAGTGGGCGAAGAAAGCACTCTATGGTGCTATCCCTGTGGCTCGAGAGCTAGAGAAACTCCACCCTAATCCTGTGGATGTGGAAGTGGGATTCTCTCCTTGGAGGCAAATAACACTCGCAACAGGGGTAAATTTCACACCTGTTAATGTAGAGGAACAAAAGTTCTGGGCTATGAGGGATGCTATGGAGGAATTGCAGATGTGGATGCTTCCTTTCCTCCAGAATGGTATCGCTCCAACGAAGAAAGAGAAGGAAGAGATGCTTCGATCCCTTGGATACACTGAGGCCCGGATTAAGAAAGTACTAAAGGGGTTTGAATGAAGTACGTTGTTAAAGATAAGCAAGGATACCTAGAGGGACTAGCTGAAAGGCTGGATGATGAAGGATATGATGCCTCATACAACTCAGGAGGATCTACTTCTAACTCAGTGTTTATATCAAACTCCCCTATTCCTCAAGGGGATGAGAAGAGCCACCCCTTCTATATAGGGATGACGGAGACACTATATGGGTTGATTAGGAATAGAATCTACACCTATGCAGTCCTCAAACTCTTCGGACTGGCTGTCCCTAGGTTTTGGACACCAGAAGGTGGAAGTGTAGATACAGGAATTATCGAGGATGGGAAGAAGTACATAATAGAATCAACCTCTACACTCTCCTACATTAACAAAAGGGTGGAGGATGCAGTACGAATGCTAGAGATATATAACAAGATGAAGGCTACCACGATGGTCAGGGAAGTACCATATGAGATGGAATTGGAAGTCGAGGGGTGGTTTAATGGCATACAGCTAGTTTCTCCATCGTACCTCATCTTCGATAGGAGTATTATGCATCCTCTACCTCGGAGTTCTAAGCTACACAAGGAATCCCTATCCAAGCTTGAGGAAGCCCTCAAGAAGACTGACTTCAAGGGAGCGATTTGCCTTAGGGTGGGGATCTCGGAGGATAAAATCTACGGCCTCCATCTAGGAATGGAGATGCGACCCATGGCTTTTGAGGCTATGAAAGGAGTGGCTAAGAGCCTAGTGGTTATAGCTACTGCCTCCAAGAACTCAATTAACATGTACAACCTATGGACTATGCAGACACCATTGATGTTGTCTACTACCCTCAAAGGCCTCCCTTTGTTTGGATGTAGTAAGGAGAGCAAGAAGCATCTATGGTTATCTCATGTAATATCATCCAACGGAGATTATTCCTACCACGGCACATCCAACTTCCTCGGTTACATCACCGCTAGGGGAGAGACTCCTAGGGAATGTATCCGCAGGGTTGAGAGAACGAAAGAGATGCTATTCATCCCCTTCGCCCTCAACCTCGTGTTTCCTGAGAAGGTGCTGGAGAGATGGAAGAGGCTTGAGGGGTGGGGGTGGGTTACTTCTTGAACACTACCTTCCTCATATCCTCAAGGTGGTACTTAGTTGCTTGGAGTATTCCTTCCATCTTTTGGACAGACTCAGGGGTGAGATTCTGTCCCTCGAAAGCAGCCATCAATTCTACTTTCAGTTTCCGTACTTTCAACCTCCTCCAATCTTCTTAGGGCCACTTCCACATATTCACGGTTGATGTCAATTCCAATGAACCTTCTACCCAGTCTTTTTGCTGCAACCGCAGTTGTCCCACTTCCTACAAAAGGGTCTAGAACGATTGCGTTCTTGGAAAAGGCGCATAGTTTGATTATGTGCTCACATATTGCCAACGGTTTAACCGTCTTATGTAAATTGTATTCTGTCTTTTCTTTCTTGCTCGGTTTTGGCACAAGAAAACACCTGTCTGTGATTTCGTTTATTTCTTGTGTGGTCACTACATTCGACGGAAACATACCCTTGCCAACTTTTACATTTGTATTTAAGAGACCAACATCATGTTTCAGCATATTGCTCAGGAATGTCCCTTCACATTTCTTTTGAGCCATTACAATCGGTTCGAAACAGGATTTTATTTGCGGCGTCTTCCAGCCATCTAGCTTCTCTTTCAATTTCATTTTATCTTCTTCATCCCAGTCCAACTTGTCGATGAAATGGTTAAGCGACATAGCTTTTGGCTGATTCTGAGTGTAGAGCCAAATGAAACAATCCCTTATTAGAAAACCAGCATCTTCCACTGCGCAAGCCATCCTATGATATAGTCTTGGGCTGGAAAACGAGAAGAAGAAAGCTCCGGGTTTCATTTTTCTATGGAGTTCTTTTAGTATGTCCAAGTACCACACATAGAGCCTCTTCCCTTGCTCTTTGTCAAATCTCATACCGGCGGGGAGAGATTTGACAACGTATTGATTCTTTGTACTTGAGACCTTTTCGTGATTCCAGTTATCATCAAGCTTGTCCAAAAAATAAGGGGGGTCCGTCAATACGAGGTCAATTTTGTTATCTTCGATTCCACCTAGTACTTCCATAGCATCCCCATGTGTAATTGTATTTATCATCTCATCCTCCTATCCTATACTAATTGGTACTGCATAAACCTTCTTCCCCCTGACCCCTCTCCCCCCTTGTCCTACGGAGTTAACCTCCCTCTCCACAATCATACTCCCCTGAATCAATGTATCCAAGAGCTCATCCAACTCCGATGCACTAAACTTATACGACACCTTTCTAACCAAATCCGTCCTCGATATCTCCCCATCTGCCCTAATAATAGAGTAGATTTGCTCCAGGTTATACCCCTTCGTGCTCTTCTCTATCGCAATCACCGCATTCTCCATATCCATCTCCACCTCATCCAACCACTCAAGGGATTGCTCAAGATACTTCTTCTCAAGCACCATCTCATCCCCCTCACACACGGATAGCACCATCGCCAGCTTGACCAAGTTCACTGCCTTCCTTAGCCTATATCCTAGGAGTACGGTGGATTTCTCTACAACATCCATTTTCTTATACCACTCTTTGTACCACTCCTTCCCATCCTTCGACCATTTGAATTCTCCCCTTAGCTTCCCTATCTCATCAAGGTCTTGCACCAACCTAGCCCTGCTCTCATAATCCACCTGGGGAAAGGGATTCCTCTCACGGGGTGAGCTGGAAAACACAAAGACTATCCTAGAGGTAAACCCCCCACCTACTGACTCAGGTGGAAATCCACTCTTAAGCCAAGCAGGGGTAGTAGCTCCGAGGAGGTGTATCCACGTATTCCTCAGCACTTGTTCTCCCCCACCCTTAGTCTCATACCCCCAACGGTCTTTACAGTCATAGAGTCCCACCAGCACCGCTACCAACCCCTTGTGGTATGCATCACTCCCTAGGAATACACTGAGCTCCGAGGCGAATATCATGCATGCGGAGTTCTGCACAACCTCCTTTCCCTCCATCCGTAGGGTAGAAGCCATCCTGCTGATTAGTGCCTCCGTTGTTATCTTCTGAGCGAAGATGTTAGTAGGCTTCTCCATCCTAGTCAAGAGCTCGTAGGAGAAGTCCATCGCTGTACTCTTCTTACACTTTGCAGGATCGGCAACCAAGACAATGAAGAAGTTACTCCTAACAGTATAAGCCCCCATGTTAGTAAGCACATGGCGTTCAAGAGCCGCTCCGACTGTACTAATCCCACACCACTTGTGGAAGATGTCAGGACTCTCCTGGGAAGAGGTATACCTCATGTACTCATCCAACCAGCTGCCCTTAAGTATCCTTGGCATTGGTTACCCCTTTCTTCTTGATATTAACTCTCGGATGATTACTACACCTGCAAAAAATAATACACACCACAAAATCCCTACCCAGCACTCACAGACCACCCAATGTTCCGTCATATTACTCACCTCCTTTCTTTCACATACCATCTTCCCATACCTTCGAGTACCTCTCTTTCATAACGAAGGCTAACCATCATCTTGACATAAGTCTCACTTGTATCCATTATTTATCCCTCCTTCTCATCCACCATATATTTATAATCACCTATGATTACAAAATGATACCATCGCATCTTCTCTTCCTTTTAGCTCACGTCATTCCAACATCCACCCTCCTGAATCTCTGCAGGAATCTTCACCTTCCTACTCTCAACCTCTATCTCAATCTCTACCGCTCTCTTTATCATCCCATACAGCTCCTCCCTATGAGCATCCAAGTAAGCCTCTTCAACCTCTATCACCACTGCGTCGTGTATCTGCAACAGTATCCTAGCTTCCCTTGGGAGGGAGTAGAAGAGCCTAGTTAGTCCTACATTCATGTAGTCTCCCACCGTTGATTGAGGCACATATGCATATCCCTTCCTAAGCAGGTCTGCTCCCCACCTATCAAAGAACGTTCTCCTCCTTCCCATAGGAGTAGAGAGCACCCTAGTCCTCCTCAACGTATTCTCAACCTTCAGGTGCCACACCTTGACCATAGGGTAGGTGGTGTAGTATGTCCCCAGAGCAACTTTTGAATCTGCATACCCAAGCCCCGTGAGCTTCGAGAACTTAATGTGGCTTATGCCATAATTCCCTGCGTGCACAAGCCTCTTCCCTAGGTAACGCTGCTCAGGAGTAACTTCCTCCTCCTTCGTCTTGAAGACGTTGGATGCATTCTTCTTATGCACATCCCCTCCCTCTTCAAACACCCTCATAAAATGTATATCCTCACTAAGGTAAGCCACAATCCTCGCCTCAGCCTGGCTCAAATCCACCCCTAGGAATACACACCCCTCGTTTGGAATAAAGAAGCTCCTCGCTTTCCCCTTAGGCACGTTCTGTAGATTGACATCCTTACTTGCGAGCCTCCCCGTTTCTGTGCCTGAGATAATGTAGTGTGTCCTCATTCTCCCATCCACCCCAGGCTGGGAATCCAAGAAGGTAGACTTCAACACCTTCATCTTCCTAATCTGTAGAATCAACCCTAGCACCTTGAAGTTATGTTTAGCATTGAGTTCAACCAAAGCATCCTCATCAGTAGTAACCCTCCCTCGTTTATACTTAGGAGGGAGGTTGAGTTCTTCGTAGAGAAACTTAGCTATTTGCTTCGGGGAGCTTACGTTGAGTTCATGTCCCACCGCTTCCTCTAGCTTATTCTGCATCCCCTCAATATCCACCCCAGCTTCATCCGACAACTCCTTCTTCTTGAGGATGTCGACTCGCACTCCCGAAGCTTGTATACTCCTGAGGGGAGCAATCAAGGGGTGGAGTACCCTTGTGTAGAATCCCTTCACCTTCAGCTCCTCCATCTCATCCTTCAGAGCCATCGCCACCTCGTGGGTGACTGCGGCATCGAGGTTACAATACTTCCATAGGTCTGTACCACTCATCCACTTATAGTAAGGCTCGTTGGTGTATATAGAAGTTTGAAAGTCTAAAGCCTTAGGTAACTCAGGGTAGCATAGGTGGTGGGCATTCATTGTATCCATCCATAGGTTATTTACCCTCACCCCCCTCCTCTCTAGGAAGGTTATGTCAAAGTTTGCATTCTGTGCTATCTTAGGAATGGAGCTACCTAGGATGTCTCCTATACATCTCCACACCTCCATCTCCTCGGTGGTAGTATGCCAATAATCCCTCTTCTTGTCTCTCGTGAGGATGGGTATACACCACGACTTCCATCCACTCGTGGCAAACGCTATACAGGCGATGTCTGCATCCTCCTCCAACCCACTAGTCTCTATGTCAAACGATATACTCTCCCCTTTGAGTATCTCCAGGGTCCACCTAGATACCGTCTCCACTATCCTTGGGTCGTCATACAACACCCTAAATGGGGGCTTGTACTCCTGTGCAAAGGACTGCTTCCTTGCCTTCACCAAGTCACATACCGCAATCTGCTTCCACACCCAATTCCTCATAATCTCTGCAGGATGGTAGGTAGGAACAACCTTAATTCCTCCTACCTTCGAGGGATAGACTATACTCCCTCTCCACATCTTTATCCCTCTGTGGTCTGTAAGTGCCTTGAGTGCTTCATTCCCAAGAACTATAACAACATTCGGGTTAATCTCCTCGAGATCCTTAACCAACCTCCTCCTTCCTTCCACCAGCGTGGGCATAGGATTCCATCTACTCTTATCACTGTAGAAAACTCCAAAGTTATTCCCAGGAGGTTTAACCTGCATCACATTATCAATGTAACACTCACCCCTCTTAATCCCCGCTTCCTCCAACATCTGATCGAGAAGCTTCCCTGAACTCCCTTTGAATGGAATCCCACTCCTCTCTTCCTCAATCCCTGGGGCTTCCCCCACCAAAGCTATCTTTGCATCCCTCGGCCCAAACCCATGCACAATCATTCTTCCCTCCTAATATTCCCCCCCCCTTGCTTCAGCAACCCCTGAAGGTAATTAACCTCATCCACCAACTCATTAATCTTAGACATCACCTGTGAGTCGCAGAATATATTCCTTTTATCCTCAAGTTTCTCTATCATCCCTTCACCCCAGGAGGGAGGATAATCTTCTTCTTAGGTACAACCACCCCCATTCCTTCAACCATCCCCCTGACCTTCCTTACCTTCATCACAATATCATCCCCACTCCACCCACAATCTAGGGTAACCTTCGAGTCCTTGAATGTTATAGAGAGCTTCCTATGCTGTCTATCCAGGGCTACACTAACCACCGCATTAGCTGTCGCTTGAGCTAGGACTTTCGTAGGTATCATTCCTTCATCCTCCCCTGAATTTTTCTTATCCTCTCACACACCCCGTTGTAACTATTCTTATCCTTCTCAATCAACACCACATCCCTCTTTAGCTTAAGGGCAGCCTCACCAACCACTCCACTCCCAGCGAAGGGATCAAGCACAACTTCCCCAGGGAGGGTAGATACCTCAATCAGGAGCTTCATCACCCCCACTGGCTTCTCGACAGGGTGGATTCTCAACCTCGAAGGCACTGGCTTAAACACTGCAACATCCAGCGGATTCCTATTCAACTCTCTCTTCCCTTTCCTACAATGGAAGATAGCCTCATAACTCCTACTCCACCCATCGGAGTTAGCTGCAGCACTCGATGCCCCCTTGCTCCAAATGATTGGGATGGGGTCGACATCAAACCCAGCTTTAGTCAAGAGCTTGTGGAATGCATTCATCCTCGCAATCCCAAAGAACACGTAGGCATGTCTCCCATCCTTAAGGAGTCTGTACATCTCTCCAAACGCTCCTTCCAACATCTCATCAGTCTCATACTCCCTATCCTCGAAGATATCATCCCTCCCATACTGTTTATACTCCTTCCCACTAGATGGGAGGTCTATCCCATAGGGAGGGTCTGTAACTATGAGGTCAAACTCCTGCTCCAACTTAGCCATAACCTCCCTACAATCCCCCAGGTGGGCACTCTCCACTGGGGAGACATCCGCCAGCTTCTTTTGAATCTCAGCTCTAATAGCTTGTTCCTTCAACCTCCTAAGTTTCTTGTATGCCGAAGTCTTGTTCTTCTCCTTCTTCAACTCAGGGTACATCTCAATCCCCTTAGCAAGTAGGATATCCTGACTAACCTCTCCTACACTCTCCCCTAGAGCCAAAGCAGTGTCCTTAACTCCCCACCCATCACTCTCATGCCCCTGGACTGCAACCCCGTAGATACTCTTTTTGATGGAGTCGAGGAGCATCTTCCCCCTAACTTCCTCTTGCCACGTAAACTGCTTCCTCTTAATATTCTCCTCAAGCTCAATCTCTGCCCTCTCCATCTCACTAAGCTCCCCTATCTTCTTAACTTCAATCTCCCCTAGTCCTAGGTAGACGTGAGCCTTGAACCTCCTCTCCCCTGCAATGAGCTCCATAGCATCCGACACAATCACAGGGTGGAGGAGGCCATACTTCTGGATGGACTGAGCGAGGCCTTCAATATCTCCATAATCCTCCCTAACCCTCTTCCCTACCTTTACATCCTCAATCTTTACTCTCATCTTTCCTCCATCTCCTTTTGGACCAGGCCATGTGCAATAGACTCCAAGCTAACACAAATTCCTTTGATAACACATAGACTTGTTCCAACAGCATTATTATGACTCAACCACCACTCACATCTTTCCCTCAGACATAAACGCTTCTCTCCTACATCTACAGTGTTTAATGGACACTCCCCCTCGCCATTCATTTCCTCCCTCCTTTTACAACATATTCCAAAAATCAATCTCGAAGTTATCAGGCTCAAACTTGTCTTCAAACCCAAACTCCTTGTTTTGTCTATTCCACCTGCGTCTCAAGTCCTGCAGCATAAGCTTCTCAAGGTACTGAGTAGCAACACAAACCTTAGTCATCTCTTCCTCCTCCACTCCCACAATCCCCACAAGGCAAGGAGAAAATATACACCCATCAATGCTGATTGAGCATATATCCCCTCCTTATAGTCAATAATCATCCACGCCATATTTGTCCCTGCCCAGATTAGGAAGCATATTCTCTTCTTTTTGATGTTGAGTACCACTCCTAGAATGGATAGTGCTGTGATGACCCAGTATATCCTCATTCTCCAACTGTCCCATCGCTATTAACCCTATGGCCTAAGAACTTCGAGGGCTTACTCTCCTTATCCATATTTTCATTTTCTGAAATTACGGCAGCCTTAGCCCTCCACCCCATGTTCTTAAGCTCCGTCTTTATGTTACTGTAGACGCACTCTGCATCGAACCTCGTCTTATACAACGTGCTCTCATAAATATGCCTATTAAAAATCTTAACAACCTTCTCACGCTCTCCCTTCACTAGCACTACCTTTGCATTCATTTGTTCCTCCATTCATTTATTTACCCCCTTCATCCCCTAATCCTCCCTCTGTCCAGTTAACCCCACCTGGCCCCACGTCTAAGCACAAGACGCAAGGGTTCTCCTTGTATGCTTAGACCTCGACCCTATTGGCCATTACCGAGCACTGCTAGGTGCTCCAGAGGAAGTTTAATCTACTCCTGAGGGTGACTCTCTCCTGCCCTCTCTCCAAAATAAAAACCCCACGCTGTCCCTGCACCCGCAAACAACAGTGCCAACCCTTCTACAGGCACAGCCTTAAACACCCCAACCACCGCTGCTACCGTTAGTATCAAGGCCAATAAGGCTTCAATACTATTCCTCGGTAGCCAAAGGGCGTGTTTCCCATTTGTATTCATTTAGTCCTCCTCTGGTCTTAATTTATCCATCCTACTCTTCTCTACATCTTTATAGGGTGTCCTATCCTTCCACTCTTCTTGCTTCCCATCATTCCACCGTTGAACAGGACGAAAGTACCCCACCACCCTGGAGTATGTTTCCATCTCCTTTCCACAAGTTGGGCATAGGTTCTTTAGCTTGTTGTTGCATTTTGGACAATGAGTCTCATGCATCATTAACTCCTTGAGTTCTCTCTGTTTATAGCCCACATAACCACTAGAACATCCCATATACTAACCTGCTTATTATTCAACAACCTAGCCTGTACAACCTTGAGTACCTCATCCACATTCTTAATCCCATCGAAATCCAACGAGATGCCTATGCTATTAGCATCCAACTTTCCTGCCTCCGCATAAACTTTGATAGCCATTTTTATATCACCTCCTATCCAATTTTATCATAAGCTCCTTGCACTGCTTCTTAATACGTTCATCACTCATAACACAACCTACATAATCAGGGAATGAATGCCCCTGGCCGTGAGGGTATATACTGAATGAGTTACAACCCATCTCTCTATTGTAGATAGTCCATTCCTGCTCTACATTGGGATACATATTCTTTGCTCCATAATAGCCCTGACAGATATTTATCAGGGGCATGTTAGGAGGCAATACTTCCCTCATCATATCAAACTTATCATATATCTTCTCTGCAAATGTCCACCAAGGTAACGAGGGGTCTCCGTTCTGTGCTGCTAGACTACCAGAGACTGGCTTAGAACCATCTCTTACTGAATACGGATATGAATCGGTGAATATCAAATCGAAAGCACTCATATCTATATTAGCTCTCCAATCACCCCAATCAAGCAATCCCCATACCATCAAATCAGGTGATTCTTCCTTTAGCATATTGTAGAGCCTCTTCTGTTCTGCGGGAGAAGGTGAACCCGTAGCATCAGCTTCCTCTATGGTAGAGGCGAAGCCATTGGGATGTCTGCCAAGAGCCTTAGCTGCTTTTCTAAATTCTGCATCCCCAAAATTCTTGGGCATAGATAGAACCCCATACATACTCCTTCGTTCTAGTTCATCAAGTACATTATCGTGTGCTGTTTCCCAGGGATATTTTTCGGTAGAATAGGTGTGGACTGCATTGAATCCGACTTCTTGTATCTCATCCAACCAACCGAAAGTATCTCCTCTCCACGGACAAATGGTCAGAACTTTATACAACCTATCTGTCTTATGATTCTCCTCTGGTACAACTGGCTCAACCTCGGGCCACTCTACAATCTCCCTCCCAATACTATTAAACACCTCCTGGTCATCAACATACCTCCTAGGGAGCTTCTCCCACTTCATACCAAACATAGCCCTAGCAACCTCCCCTGTTTTAATCCACCTAAACTTCCCGTCTAGTTTTACATACAACCTACTGCTCTGATAGATATCCATCCTTACCTCCTATCATTCGTCTTTATATTTATAGAACACGTGATCCCCTACCTCCGCAGTCTTCTCCATCTTCCTCGCCCACGAGGGCGACAGCTCCTTCCTAAAGTAGTGGGTAGCTCCATTCGAGTAGTCACTCCCCATCCCAAAGAAGACGTTGAATGCCACCACGAAGCACTCCTTAAGCTCTCCCCACCTTCCTGGCATAAACACCACCTCTTCCATCTTCTCCCTATTAACATCCCCTTCGTTGAACGCAGAGAATTGCTTCTTTTTGAGCATCACCCCTTGCCATCCCTTGCCATAACTTCTCTCTGCATACACCCTATTCCTCACAACCCACCCCACCGCCCACTTTCCTTCGGGAGGTTCTCCCCTAGCTTCACCCCATATCAGCAACGCAAGGAGCATCACCGACATAAAGCTCGAGTACATTCCACCCATCTCTCTATTCACCTTCCCCTCCTTAATTCAAAGAAGTCATTACAAAAATATGCGTTGCCTTCGGAAGCCACGTATTCTCCCTCACATCAACCCATTGGAACTTCATCTCCACCACGTATGGGTCGAAGACTAGGTACTTCCAGCTATTACAATTTTCATGCTCTAACATTGCTATCCTCGTTCCTCCCACACCCCTGATGGGGTGGATGATACAATGGAGAGCTACTCCAGCCTCAACCACCCCAACCCTCCTGGGAAGACCCAATCTACCCTTCCCGAGGACAGAAGTCTGCCTCAGATGTAGTCCTAGCAGACAATACTATGCTTCCAAGTAATCAGTAACCTCGTTCGTAACCCTACCTTCATAATCCCTCTGTCCAACCACTGCTTGAAACTCCTTCCCTGCGACATCCTCCGTGTTAAAACTCCCATCCTTATTAGTAACCACCTTGGCAGCAGTCAACAGCTTCTTCAAATTCCAGAGGGCTTTCTCACTCAAACTCGTGTTGAAGAACAAATGTCTACCTTTACTATCTCCCTCTACAACTTCAACCTCCCAGTGGATATACTCCTTCCCACTATCCTTCCCAACAGCTTTCTCCCCAGTCAGCACTCGGACGATGTATATCCCCGCTGGCATGGGCTGGGATATATCCTCCACCTCATTCAAGTTCACGTTAACCTTAGGCACTCTTCTCACCTCCTATCCTCTTCATCAAAGTATCATATCTCGGTTCTTCCAACTCCTCGAAACACCTCAACCTACTCTTCGCCATATACCTCCTCGTTGCTGCCGTCAGCACCTTATACACCCTATTCCTATCCTTATCATACTCAATCTGTGTCCTATACACCTCCCCAAACCACAGGGGTATCATCCCTGGGAGCTTCTTCCCATACACCAGCGGCCTGTTAGTAATCTCCCCAGAGATAGGATCTTCCGTCATTATCTCATGTGCTGTAACCACCAAGTGGCAAGGAGCATGTATCAACTTATAGAACAGCCTCTCCAACCTCCCTATAGTAATCCCCCACTCCTCTTGACTCATGTTCTTCCCAATATGCTTCTTATTCAAAAATTGGACTTCGTTCATCAACGACCTCTGGAGGGTAGTCAAGCTATCTATCCCTATTGTAGTGTATGGACAGTCCTTGAAGAACTCATCTATCTTCCTCTCAAAGGAGGAGTATGCTGTTGGATGATACAAGTCCTCATCATAATACACATCATACTCCACATCCTTCCCTCGGATACTCAACACCCCCACATCAAAATCAAACACATAGAGGTTAGGGAATGTGGATAGGAATGTAGTCTTCCCAGTACCCGAGTCTCCATACACCAATATCTTTAACTCCACATTCTCAACCGTGATGTCCTTGGTATTAGCCACTAGGCTTCACCTCCATTTGGTTGAGTGCCGCCTCTATGGGCTCGTAGTGTAAATCACACAGCACCACTTCAACAATAGTCTTCCCTCCGTAGCTGGTGTCATCCTCCTCCTTCACCACAACCCTCCACTTTCCTTCCTTCTTCTTAGCACACCAATCACATGCAATCATTCTTTACTCACCTCCTCCAAAAGGTCTCTCTGTTCTAACTCGGAGATCTGGTCTTGTAAAGCACCATTCACTGCCTCTAGCTCCTCAACCTTAACTTCTAAATCACTCACTTCAACCTTCAAATCTTCTGCCTCTAGTTCAAGGTCTTTTACTTCATCACTAAGACTCATTTGGTAACCACCTCCTCTTTTTCTATAGCTCCCTTCGGCAACACCCCTGTCATCTCATCCTCAGCTTCTTCCATATCTCCTTGCAACACTTTCAACTCCGCAATAAGCTGGTCTAATCCTGCTTTGTCGAAATGGAGTGATGTACTACCACTGTAGTCACCCCTCTTTTCTATAAACATCCATGCGTCGTGCTTGCCAGAGTTTGTTTGAAAATCCAATTTCTCCCCATCTCCAAGAACCCAAATAGAGACTGTCTTATACACTCTTACTCACCTCCTCCTTCTTCTCAACAAAACGCTTTCACATCCTTCATATCTTCCTTTACCTTTATCTCTGCACCCTTCAGCACCCTCTGCAGTCTCCACAAGCCTTGAATGGGCAGGTAGATATGTAGAGTTGTTGGATACTCCCCAAACTGCAAGTCAAAATATCTCTTTCCATCCGAGTCCTTCTCCAAAACACACTCCATCTTAGCCTGTCCACTAGCAGTAACATCACTCCTTACGTTGAAACTGAGGGTTGCATTAACCATCTACTCCACCTCCTTCCCTCTCTTCGCATCCCAAACGCTCTCCTTATACCTTCCCTCTATAACCTTCTTATCACCATGGTACAGACAGAGGTCTCGATAGGGGCACTCTCCATAATACTGACACATAGATTTATTCTGTGGCCAGTTATCATTCTCATCTGCCCACTCGATGTTCATAGCTATACCTATGAGCTCCTCCTCAAACCCCTTGAGATCCTCATCCGTCCTAGTAACTATATCCCTCATACAATTAGAGTTCGTCTTAGAAACCAACACCGCATCAACAACAACCCCATCACACTCCCCATACTTATCCTTCCCTAGCCACACATATCCATCAACCTGGTGGTTGAGTGCGAATTGATTAAAGAACGAGTACCCTAGCCGAGAGGTGGTCTTATGCTCCATAACATACTTCCTCCCTCCCCATAGAATACCCTTATCCATCCTCCCACAATAATAAATGTCTCCAACCTTCTTACACCAACTAGTCTCACTTCCAATCACCTTGAAGATAGCTTCTTTATATGTCTCCATGTAGTTACCAAGTATTGCCACCCCTCTCTCCAGCGTCCTCTTATCCCCCTCTGCTACTTCTACCCCTCCATAGGCTTTAACAAACACATCCTCTGCATCCCCTTCTCCTGTCCAATATGCTTCCATAGCCTCATGCCACGCCTTCCCAAACGACAAAGCCGTCGACACCACCTTTGGCACAAGATTCCTCCTGTGCCTCCAGTAGAATTTCCTCCGACATGTGAGGAAGGTAGAGATTGCAGTATAATCCAAAACCATTTTATTCATTTAACTCCTCCCTAATCCATACTCCTCAATTTAATAGCGAATCCAGATCATTTTTCAAACACCTGAAACAAGTTTCACCCCCCATCTACGATAAATCTCTTCTTGCCAACTGGGGTCTCGGCAATAGCACCAACTCTGATTAATCTCCCTTCTATCCTTAGCTTCATACTCAAATCCATTAATCGCTAGCATTAGCTTCCTTCATCATCTCCTTAACCTTCTCAGCCCCATACTCATTAATCAGCTTCACCAGCTTACTCAACTCACTAGGTTCTTTCTTCCCATACACCTTCCTCTTCGATGGCTTACTCACCCTCTTCCCTCTATCACTCCTAAGCTCATCAATCTCTGCTCTAAGCTCCTCTACACTCATCTCCTCTAGCCTAGATTGAACATCACTAACCTTACTCACAACGGTGAGTTCGTCTTCATCATAAGTATTACTTCCTCCTGAGTATAGACTAGGAGAAACATATACCACCCCTACCCTCTTATCCACCTTATCAACCCACATCACCTTACCCAACCACTCCTTACCTTCGAGCTTAACCTTATCTCCTTGTTGCATTAGCTTTCTCCTCTTTTATACATCATAGGATTACCAAGCTCTTTCAATGCTCGTCGTAATGCCTTCAGATTATCAAGAGTCTTGTAGAACTTACCATACCTTCGAGGATACTTGATGCCGTTAATATAAACCTTCTTTCCTAGTTTCTTAATCTGATAGAAGGAATCAAACTGCATCTCAATCCTTATAGTTACTCGACTGCACCATTGATAAGGTGATGTACGTATTTGCTCTCTTGTCATATACATTCTTATTCTCCTCCCACTTCTTTACCATCTTCAAATGTCCTACTAGTGCTTCCTTCTCTGTGGAGTACCTCTCGACATCAATCTCCTCTCGATCCTTATCAAACACCATAGTCTCAAAGATAAGAAGCTTCCCTCCTACAAAGCTGTGGTCTAATCCCAACTACACGGTTGATACCACCTTCCCATCTTCTAGGCTATGCCTTGCGACCATGTTACCCTTATCAAAGTCCTTTGCCCACTCGAGAGTTCCTCCCTCGTATGGTGTCCCATTCCTCCTATAGTATCTGGGTCTTTCTATCATTGAACCTCACCTCCTTTCTATAAATTCATAAAATGAAATTGCGACATCCTACCCAAATAATCCTGGTGGGGTGGTTTGGAATCGAACCGAAGTATCCCTAGTCAACACTACCTGGAGGAGTACAGGCAACTAGAGTTTGCTGACCACTCAGCACCACCCCAACACCCTCCTCGTTATGATTGCATCCTAGCTCGGACTTGCCTACATCCGAGCTAGGGTTGAGCCTATACCAATCACTAGCTATCTCATCAATCTCTTTGGTGTGCCTCCTAAGTATAGCCAGCAACTTCTTACTCACTGAATTTTTAGGTAAGTCTCCAAACTCTACATCCTTCCCAACTCTGACGATGTAGGTGTCTGCATAGTTCATTATCCCATTTCAAATAATCCTTCAACACCTTCTTCGGCCTACCCGCAACATCACCATTCCATCGCTTTAGATAATACAACACACCTTCCACTGCTATCTTCAGCAGCTCCTTATCCTTCCACCTCAATCCTTTCTCTGCCCACTCTTGTGCTTCCTCCATCCACTTATACGCATCCTTCTTCTGTAGTAGTATCATCCTCATTGCATTCCTAACCCTCTGCTCCTTCCTATCTTGGGAATTAACGACCGCCATCATCCTTCTCCTCCTTAGCTCTAACTAACTCTCCCTGCTCTACCCTCCCTAGCCGCTTGCCATTGTCATCACATCCAAAAGGGCATCCGTAATCAACATCAAACGCTGTTATTTCTCTTTCTTCCACATACCACACTCTCTCACACACCCTGCACCTATACAAGGCTGCGTATAAGTGGATGTTAGACAGCTTCTTCTTTCTCATCACACCACTCCTCTGGTTCTATAATGCTCCCCACACTGTTCACACTCTACATCATCATACCACCCATCAGGTTCAATCATCCTCTCTCCTCTGCAGTATGGACATGCAACCGTAACAACTCCTCCTAATGCATCCTCCATCGCTTGACTAAACCCTCCTACAAACCTCGCTGTCCTTATTTTATTCATCCTACCACCTCCATAGAACTAGCATCCCAACCACCAGCAGGTAACATCCTCCTGCCACTATTCCAAGAGCTACATCCTTCGCCCTCGCAATCCTATCATGGTACAACTCCTCTAATGTCTTGTCATACATCTTACTCAATTCTGTATCCTTATTATCAAAAAATATAGTCTGCATAATTCTCACCTCCTCCCCGTAAATTCATTATGTGAAAATATACCAAGCCTCGCCTCGCACTCCCAACAGCGGTACTCCAAACAACAATAACTTAGAGGCTTCTTCCTATTGCACCGAACTTCAAGCACCTCTCTAACTAACTGTCAAAGACCTGTTGCAATAACCGCTTTTATTCATAAATTCACTATAATTATATCATAAATTTGGTGACTTGTCAAGCCCTTACAGAGACAAAAATTCAGATAGGTGAAAAAGAAAAAAGATTGAATTCTTATGTTGAACTATATAACCAGCTTCCAGATAGGGATAGGAAAAATTGCCCTTAAACCTGCCCCCTGAAAGCCAGCATCTATGCTAGCTTAACCCCTATCACTATTAAACGCTATCCTATTGCTGAACTTATAGTTATGGAGTTATGAAGGGGGGTTCTCTTGCGTGTACGTGTATTTACTATATTATTATATATATATATTATAATATACTAATATATGTATATAACTACAACAAAAGCTCTGTATCTCTCTCCTGTTCTATAATAGAAAGATTTTAAGAGAAGAAAAAGAGAGAAGCAAAGAGTACCCCTACCCTAACTTCATAACTTTGGCTTCAAACACAGACCTGGATAGAGATATAAACTTAAGAATTGCCCTTAACTGAACCCTAACTTTTGTTTTTAACAATATGCGGTAAGTCAAAGGCTACAACTTTTTGCTACAAAAATTACTTAAAGGGGTTGACAACCCAGATGTTTGTGATATAATGTATATAGTTCATTGACATAATAGCTATTGCACGGGTTATATTAACCATAATAGGTTAAGAGGAGAATACCGGTGAATTTAGCAAAAGAAGTACTGCAAGCACAATCCAGATTTTTAAAGAATTACAGAGAAGCAAACGTGTGGCAAAAAGGCTTGGCAGTAATGGCCAAAGGGGAGATAAAAGACAACAAGTGGTACGTTCATAAAGTAGGGTGTTTTCTGGTAGCAAGGCTATCAGATAAGAAAAAGAAAGGTGACCTATTTTAAGGTTGCTGAAAGATGAAGGGGGAGGTGATAACGTATGGAAGAAGTCCATATACCAATTAAAACTACAGTGGAAGGTGAAGTAAAGGAACAGGACTTAGTGTTGAATGTGCCAGAGAATTTGGCAGAATTCAGCAAAGAATATGGAAAGGAAAAGACGTTTGACTTTGCTCTCAGAATGTTAAAGACTGATAAGAGTAATGCGGCTAGAGTTATACTTCGGGGGGGAGAGGCTAAACAGAAAAGGGCTGAATCAAATGCGCTGGCAAAAGAATTACAATCCGATCCTGAACTAATGGAAAAAGTCAGGGCGATGCTAGCAAGGTAATAATACGGGGCACAAAGACAACAAAGAAAGGGGCAGGAATGGTACGTTACATTTCTGCCCTTTTTGTGTTTGTAGAGAGGAGTAAGTCAAGTTTCCTTGCTCTCTGTTTATCAAGTTTCTATGGTATAAATCTCAAGGAACAGAAGAAAAAGAGCTTCAAGGTTGATCCTTTCAAGCGATTTGAGTAGGCTTATAGTCATAGTTAGAATGGTAGTGGTGTAAATCATCACTTGGGCGTTTGAGTTTTGAAGGAGAAGCTAAAATTGCGTCAATCGAGGCTATAATCCTATGCCTTCTATCTTTTGTATGTAGAAGGGCTTTTTAAATCCCGTTTGTATAGGTGGGCAAAGCCCCCCGTACTCCTTATATATATATACGACCCTCCCTCAAAATACAGACCAAAAATTCACTTTAGGAGTTACTGTCCAGAAGCGGGTTTCAGCCTTCGACACCGTAAACCCCCGCCCCTTCCCACTCCTAAACTTTCATTCCAAAAAATTACAAAAAAATTGAAACTAGGTTTAGGATAAGGATAGAAAGGTATTGACACCCATAGAAGAATAGACTATAATGAAGGAAATAAAGTCTGAAAAACACAGGAGAAAACAATGCCTTATGGAATAGGTTATAATGTAGGAACGCCCAGACAACAAGGAGTAGGAAGACCACCTCCCCAGGTGTCTCCTATGGCTGGTGCACCTAGAGGGATAAATCCACAGATGCAGCAACAGTTGATACAGATACTTATGCAATTGCTCCAGGTACTTCAGATACCTAGCAAAGCGGTTGAATCAGGTATTAGAGGAGGGATTGGTGGGCTGATGCCACAAGCAAGGGGACAGAGAACGCAAGTAACTCCGTCACAGCCTACTACTATTGCCCCTCAACCACCTCGAGGATCACCTCTTCCAGGTATTAGAGGTGGTGCTCAAGGAGGGGTAGGAGCGCAAGGAGTAGGTAGAGGGAATGCCTCCCAAGGTTTACCCCTCTTGATGGACCTGATAGCGAGAATGGGCCAGGGAGGAGCTCGGTGAGCGGTACAATCGAAGAAGCTGTTAATAAAGCCTTATGCTCCAAGAATATCCCTAGGGGCGAGGTTCGGGTTGTGGACAAGAATATGGTGAGGATGAGGATGTTAGGAGCTTCTAACTCAGAGATTGCGAAGGAGTTGGGGGTGACCCCCGAGACTGTAAGCTATAGACTTGACAACCCTAAGGTTAAGGAAGAGATTGAGAGACTAGACATCCTCACAGATAAGGAGTTGATTAAACTAACTATGGCTAGTAAACGAAGAATGCTAGAAGCTTCCCTCAAGGCTGCTGACGAGTTGTGTGAGATGATAGAGGGAGAGACCCTCCCAGGGCTCAAGCTCAAAGCTATTATTAAGGTGTTGGAGTATGCTCATGGTAAGCCTCATCAATCCATATCTCTTCCTGGGAAGGGAGATAAACCCCTAAGCGAGAGGGGGGAGATGATGATTGATAAGATGATATTAACAACCGAGGAAGATAGTGACAACTAGTGAGAGGATTTCTAAGGCTCGGAATCTAGCCCTCGGGAGTTTATTCCACACAGCTAAGTATGTCTTAGGGTATAGTGACCTCACGGAAAAGTTCCACAAACCTTATTGTGACTTCCTCCAAGACCTCACTGTACATAGGAAACAGGTGGAAGAGCCCCGAGGGTTCTTCAAAACCACAGTGGCTTCAATCTGCTTCCCTATATGGGTGACAATGAAATTCCCAAACGTCAGGATACTCCTAGCTAACATGGTCTTTGATAACTCAGCAAAGAATGTACATATCATCCGAGGTCATTGGCAGGATAATGAAGTCCTCCAAGCCCTCTTTCCTTCGATAGTTCCCACTAATTTTAATAAGAACAGATGGAGTGATAGTTGTGCGGATGTCAACCGAACTGCTAATTGGGGAGAGGGGACGTATGAAGCAGTAGGAGTAGGTGGATCAAAGACTGGAAGTCATTATGACTTTGTGCTTGAGGATGATTTGGTGGCTGCTAGGAAGGATAGCTTGACTGGTATGGAAATTCTACCCAACCAGGAGGAAATCCAAAAGGCAATAGGATGGCACGGCCTAGCTATCAACCTCCTAATCAACCCCAAGAGAGGGTATCTCTACAATGTAGGGACTAGATGGGGGCAGTATGACCTAATTAGGCATATAGCCGATAATCAAAAATACTATAAGAGGTATGTCCAGAAGGCGGTGGAGGTTGATGATGAAGGGAAGATACTTTATGATGAGGATGGAAACTACATCCCCACCTTCCCCGAGATGTTTGACCTCGATGTCTTAAAGGAGATAAGGACTGAACAGGGGGATTACCTGTTTAGTATGATGTACCTCGGGATGCCATATAACGTCGAAGATATGGTGTTTAGGGATGAGTGGATTAAAGATAAGGAGGAGGCTAGTGTAGGAAATGTGTATGGAGGGGTAGATTCTGCCCTTACTAAGGAATCCTACTCGGACTTCTCAGTCATAGGTGTGGTTGTTGTTACGGAGGAGAAGGACTTTTGCTTGGAGCATATGATCAGAGGGAAGTTTAATCCTACTCAACTCATCAACAAGATATTTGAGATGCAAGAATTATACCACCCTAGGTGGTTTGCTATGGAGAAGGCACTCCACGAGATAGTAATCAAACACTACATCCAAGAGAAGAATAAGGAGAGGACGGAGAGTGGTAAGGAAGCGGTTGTGATTAAGCCTGTTAAGCGCCCCAAAGGGCAGAATAAGTCAATGCATATACGAGCCCTCCAGCCTATGTGTATGGAGGGGAAGTTTTATCTCAGGCCATGGATGAGAGCAGCGAGGATGGAGATGATTGAATTCACTGGGAGTAAGACTGATAAGCATGATGACATCCTAGATATGCTTGCTGACATCTTCCAAGGGATGCATTATCCTCAAAGAGAGGTTAGTAGGGAGTACCAAGATCCTAATAGTGTGGATGCAATTATAGACGAACTCCTGGAGAAGGAAGAGATGAAAGCTAGAGATGGGTATTATTGGCCTGGGGGTGTATTTTCATAAAATGAAGTTATGGCAAGGAGACAAAATATGTTAAGGACAGCACCAGCAGGGAGTGTGAATTCGGGGGAGAAGACGGCAGATGCCACAATCTACACGGGGAGTGGATTCCTCACAGGGGTGTTGATTATAAGTGACGATACTAATGATCCTCAGGTCATTCTCTACGATAACACAGCTGCTAGTGGGACTAAGATATTTGAGATGAAGATTGATGTAAGTGTAGAGGGGTTTGGAAGGATGGTGTCAGTACGAGATGCTTACTTCGCAACAGGAATCCACCTAGATATAAACGGTACTGGGGCTAGTTGCATACTTTACTACAGACCCACACAGAACTAGGAGAGAGTAGATGGCATTCTCAGTATCAATCCCTAGACCCCTCTATTCAGGGAATAAGGAGGTATATTCAGGGGACGCTAGGTTCTACGCAGGACACCATGGATTAACTCCCTGGTCGGATGTCACCCCCTCTACAACGAGCTACACAGATGTAACCCCCACAACAACCACATGGACGGATGTATAGGAGATAAGGATGGCAATAGCAGTAGTTGATAATAGTAGTCAAACTTCTGGAACACTTAATAATGATGCATGGACAGCATACAACGATGCAGTAACTGCAATCCTTCTTGAACACTCCGCTGCAGGGGCACATGAACTCATAGATGTTACTATGTCTCTCGGGTCTGATGCAGATGGTGATGTCTACTATAGGTCGTCTAACAAACTCACTAGACTAGCGAAGGGAGCAGCTAGTCAGGTGTTGGCTATGAATTCGGGGGCGACTGCTCCTGAGTGGGTTTCTAGTGCAGTTGACACTAGTGGGACGCCTGTGGATGATGATTTTGCGAAGTTCACGGATGCAGATACCATCGAGGGGAGGAGTTACTCGGAGGTCAAGACAGACCTGGGGTTGGTTATAGGGACGGATGTTCAGGCTTATGATGCTGAGCTTGCAGCCTTAGCTGGACTAACCTCTGCTGCTGACAAACTGCCATACTTTACAGGAAGTGGTACAGCCTCACTAGCTGATCTCACCACCTTTGCCCGCTCAATCCTTGATGATGCAAATGAGGCAACATTTAAGGCCACTGTGAACCTGGAGATTGGGACAGATGTCCTTGCACAGCAAACTATTGGGATAGCAGATAATAACCTTGTGGAGGTAGATCATGCTTCAGTAGCTAATAACGACTATGCTAGGTTCACAGCCAATGGTCTTGAGGGGAGAAGCTACGCTGAGGCCCTGAGTGACATTCCAGCTATGGGTGGAGATGGAACTGCTGGTAGGGTTATGCGAGGGTGTAGGCTAAATATTGCAAATGGGTCTAATGCTTCAACTATAAAATGCACCGTTACAAGTCGTTGGAATGGGGATGTGATCTCAGTTGTTGATAATATCGGCAAGGGAACTACTACTGGAGACTTCACGCTTAATGGAGGAGGTACACAGATTATCATAGAAGCTAGTGGACTTACAGGTAATGCCCTGTATGCCCTTTGGGATGTACAATACAATGTAACAGGAACAGACCTTCTTCTTGAGGGGTATGCTGCTAGTAATGACCTAATAACATTCTTCTACAACCGTAGTGGAGCTCTTCAAGATATAACGGTTTTGGTGGACACAGGAGAGCTTTGGATAGATATTTTTTACATAACAGATGTATAGGATAAGCAATGACAGAGAAGAAGAAGCCATCGTTAAGAGAGCAGCTGAGGGATGACATCAAGGTTTATGATAAAAGGATTGCTGCCTTAAAAGCCCAGCTTGGCCTTATCCCTAAGTTGACATCTCAGCTTAACCAAAACATTGGTGCTAAGCTGCAATGCCTTGAGACGCTGAAATGGGTGGAGATGGAACTGGAGGATTAAAGAAAGTGGCAACTGAGCTATATACTCCTATCTCAATAGGGGATGGGAAGGATGATGGGAACTTCAAGAAGGTGGTTGATGATAACTTTCGTGAGCTTGCTAGGCATCTCAACGACTTGAAGAGATTGACCATTATGGATGCTGCTGGTAACACAATGATTTCTCTTGGATCATTTACGTTTGGTGACGCCAAGGTAAGAGCATTCCTCTCTGAATCATTGGTAATACAACCATATGGTGGAGGTAGTAAAAATACTATTGTTAGGTTAGATACTGAAACATATGACCCTGGAAATAATTTCAATAATTCAACTTGGTTCAGTGGTACTACGACTGCAACAACTGCAAACAAACTCGAAGATAGCGGAGCTTCGTTTACTTCAGACTTGGTAGGATATACAGTAAAGAATACTACAGATACTACATGGGCACAAATTAAGGCAGTTGATTCTGGAACAGTATTGAGTCTTTCTACAGACATATTTACATCTGGAGAAGCATACAGTATTCTTCATTCAAAGTTTGTTGCTTCGATAGCTGGTGATTATTTATGTATGGGGCAGGGCACTTTTCAAATAGACGATCCAGCATTACTAGATGAGCACTTTCAAATACAACTGCTGAAGAATGGTACAGGTTACACAACTTGTTCTAACGAGACGGGTGCAAAAGTTGGTCAAAGGTCAATCGCAATGCCAATCGCTGATATTATTCCACTAGCTGTGAATGATAGAGTCGAATTACAAATGTGGGTTACCCCAAACATTGCTTGTACGTTAGCACCTAATACATCAGCTAACACATTTTTAGTCTGTCATTTGGTTTCAAAAACGTAATAGGAGTATATAAGATGTCATACACACGCAAGGGGAAGACAGTATATAAGAAGACGGATGGATTGAAGAAGAAAGGAAGTTCGAGGAGTGTATCTAAAGCTAAGAAGTATAAGAAAATCTTGGATGCTATCTATCATAGATTCAAACTTGCGAGGAAGAAATGACTAAGCAGGAACTTCTAGCTTACTGGAAGAGGGAAATCCACAAGGCCATAAAGTATAAAGAGGACTTTGCTATGTCTAAGGACTGGGGGAGGTTCTATCGGTACTATCGGGGGAAGGAGAGGTCTGCTATATACTCTGTTAACAAGTACTTCAGTATGCTCCGAAGTATGGTCCCGAGGATCTACTTCCGCAACCCTAAGATTTTTGTATCCCCAACTCGTCCTGAGTTTGAAGCCACCGCACCAGTGATCCAAGCGGTGGATAACTACATTCTGAGGGAAATAAAGATTAAGCAAACTCTCAGGTCGGTGGTGCAAGATGTATTCTTCTGCAACAAGGGGTTTGTTAAGGTGGGGTATGATAGAGAATTCGGGGAACTCCCAGAGGTTGGAGATAAAACCCTCCCAGCGGATGAGAGTATCGAATACAACACTACGGTGAAGGAAGGGATGCCGTGGGTACTAAGGACTAGTCCAGAAGACTTCCTCGTGAAGTGGGGGACATCTAGCTTGGATGATGTAATATGGGTGGGGCATAAGGTTGTGAGGATGCTCGAAGATGTAAAGAAAGATCCCTCCTACAAGAACACCTCTAAGCTCCGAGGGGGATACTCCAGAGAGATTAGGAAGAAGAGAGAGTCGATATCCACCACTTCCTCTCAGGTGAGGACAAGCCAGGAGGATGTCCTCAAACAGATAGGGGTTGATGATGAGTGGGTAGAGATATATGAGATTAGGGATGTTAAGAAAGGAGAGGTACTAGCAATTAACATGGACCACGATGACTTCCTCAGGGGTCCAGAGGAAGATGACCTCCAAACGGAGGGAGTTCCATACGTAGACCTAGGGTTCAACCCTGATAATGATGTCTACTGGGGGCCGAGTGATGCAACCCTTCTCGAACCTCATCAGAGAGAAATCAACGACACCAAGTCCCAGATTAGTATGCATCGGAGGATCAACCTCCTCAAGTTCCTCTTTGACTCGGATGATATCTCTAATGAGAAGTTTAAGAGGCTGTTCAAAGGGAATGTGGGGGCAGCTCTAGGTATCCCAGGGTTGACGAGGGAGAAGATTATTGCCCTCCAACCAGGAGAACCCCTGGAGTTGAAGAGGGATGCCATAGAGATAGAGAGAGATATTAATGAAACCCTAGGATTCCCGAGGACTGAGGCTGGGGAGTATGCAGGCCCACCTAGGAGGACGAAGGCTGAGGTTGAGCAGGTGAGCCAGGGGCATTGGATTAGGATAGATGAGAGGAGAGACCTCTTGGCTGACTTCCTCATCGACATAGTAAAGAAGGTTAATCAAGTTATATTTACTAAATGGACTAGTGAGAGGATAATCCCAGTCGTTGGGCCAGATAGAGCCATGTATTGGGTGAAGTACACTGGGGCACAAATCAAGGGGGAGTATGACTTCACAGTTAACATAGATACTGGGAGGCCAGTCACCACTGAGACTAGGCGGAATGAGGCAGAAAAGCTCCTAGATAGGGTAAGTAGAGATTCGAATGCACTAAAAATAGTTAACCTTCCTGATCTGTGGAAATCAGTTCTAAGTCTCTATGACTGGGTAGATATGGATAAGGTTATGCTCCAGCCTCAAAACGCTGGACAGGTTGTGGGAATGGGGCAATTCAGAGATATGTTTGGGAGGGGACAGTGAGGAAGAGGATAGGAGTTATTAGTGATGGGAAGTATGTAAGACTAGACGAGCCTATCGTTATCTCTGGTGTGGGTAGGGGGATGGGAGACATCCACCCCTTCAAACCCACGAAGTTTGAGACCCTAGAGGGTGAGCCAGTGATAAGGTCTAATAAGCAACTCAAGGAGATATGTGATAAGAAGGGATTACGAAGTAGACATATAGAGAATACATTCTAGGAGGCGAAAATGTTCGTGGAACACATCAAAGGCACGAAGATTAAGAAGAGTCGTGTCTTGAAAGAAGGCGAGAAGAGGTTCTCAATCATACTCACCGATAGTGGATATGAGTATAAGTTTGAACCAGAAGACTCCTGGATCGGTGAGAATGTAAATGCCGTTCGCAGGGTGTTAAGGCAGGCATATGCTCTTCAGAAGTATAGTCTGACCAAAAGGAGTTTATGATGGCTGAAGGCGATGTAGGTGTAAACAAAAATGCACCTCCTGGGGCAAGCCCAGGGGATAAAAACAAAAATGACGACTTAGATTTACTGCGGCAGCAGAATGAGGAGCTGGGGCAGCAGAATGCTTCAATGAGGGCAGAGATGGATGACATCAGGTCAACCATAATAAGCTCCCAGAGGCAGCCAGCAGCTAAGCCCTTGCAACCGAAGGATGATAGCTTCAACCTCCCGAAGAGTGATGACTTGGATATGATGTCCAGGGCAGAATTCCTAGGAGTGATTGGGAAGATGATGGATGGTAAACTCAAGAGTGGGGTTACAGCAAGGATTAATGATGTTGACATGAAGGTGGAGAAGAGTAGGCTAGAGAAGGGCGTGGCTGAAGCAGCAGGGAAATTTCCTGACTTCGCCAACTACCAGAGGGAAATGAGACTCGTACTCTCCAGGGTGGGGAGGGATGGAATATCTCCCACCGACCTCTATAAGATTGCGTCTTGGAAGGCATCAGCTCCAGCTCAACCTAGGAAAAGAGTACCCACTAATGAGAAACCAACACCATCATCCAACGCCCCAGTGTCTAATGAGAAGCTATCTATGGTTGAACGCATGGGTAAAGTCTACGATCAAGTCATGGAAAAACAAGGAAAATAGATGGCTACATACACAGAAACAATCGACGACTTGTATATATCCACGTGGGCAGAGGTAAGGAAGGAAGTTGTGGATAATATCTTCACAGCAACCCCTTTCTTCTTCTGGTTAAAGAATCGTGGAGGGATTCAGGAGGATCATACTGGCGGGAAGTGGTTAGATATCCCACTCCTAGTTGCTAAGAATGACACAGTTACAGCCTATGAAAAGGGAGGTAGCTTTGCTATAACTAGGACGGACAAGAACGACCTAGCCAGGTATGAGTGGAAGTACATGGGAGGCTCGTTGGTTAGGTTTAAGACTGAGGAGCTCCAAAACAGAGGGAAGGCACAGATTATCAATCTCATCAAGCATGAGATTGATGTAATCAAACTCTCCCTCACAGACCACATTGAAACTACGCTCTTTGCGGATGGTACGGGGAATAGTGGAAAGGACTTCAACGGATTGGATATTTTATGCGATGAAGACCCTACCACTGCAGTGACTTCGCCTCAGACTGAGGTTGGAAACATACCCCAGGCCAGTAACACCTTCTGGCAAAACGGGTATAGGCAGATGGACACGGATGGCACAGTCGCTAATCTCCACATGATGAAGAGTTGGAAGTATCTCCATCGAACTATAAGAAACGGGAATGACAAGCCTGACATCATCGTGACTACGGATGTAATCCTCGACTTCTATGAGGACGAATGCATAGAATTTAAGGTTATAGAGAATAAGGAGTTGGGTGATGCAGGGTTTAGGAACTTGACTTGGAGAGGGACACCGATCATAGACTCCCCTTCATGTAAGGCAGGTAGTACGTACATGCTGAACACAAAGTACCTAAGCTTAATATCCCAAGCTGGAGCTAACTTTGATATGACGGAGTGGAAGAACTCACCTGATACTCTCGATAGGTATGCGCAGATCTTCTCTTCACTCAATTTCACCACGTCGAATAGGGGAAGGCAGGGGGTAGTGTTTGATATCGACTAGGTAGGAAGCTCCTGGGAGGCAATACAATGCCTCCCTAGAGACTAAGAACGGTCAAAAGGAGAAGTAAAAATGGCTTTAGCAGCAAGAACAGAGACGGGTAGGAAGAGTTTGCCAGGACATAAGGGGCAGACTTGGGGAGTGAGAGCTCCTGGGCAAAGCATATGGGAAGAGTCTAGTACACCCATACATACCATCGGTGAGAGGATGCAGCTTGGATGCAGAGTATTCCACTACACCCTAGCAGGGGAATCCCTAACTGCTGCAAAGATGACTGCTTTCACCTGTGATAAGGATTTGGAAACTACTGTGACGGTAGCTCACGGGATTGGAACAACTGCGTTGACAGTTACGGCTGCTTCTACAATCACGAAGGATCAGTATGCAGAAGGGATGCTTATTGTAGACCAGGGGACTGGAGCTGGAGATCAATATATCATAAAGAAAAACGATGCGATAGCAGGTGCAGCTACTGGAACGGTAACTATCTACGAGCCTGGATTGAAAACAGCGTGGTCAACTTCGGATACTGACATAGCACTGTGGACAAACCCCTTCTATAAGATAACGCAGGTGGGAGCGGCAACGGCATCGGGAGCTGGGATACCTCTTATAGACATCACCAACGCATACTACTTCTGGCTACAGACCTATGGGCCAGCAGGAGTGCTAATTAAAACTGCTGCTACTTCTGGTACTGCGGCTGCGGAGCAAGCGATGCATATTGACACGGCAGGGGATTTAACTGCAGCTATTGCAGGAGACACTATTGATGCTTTTTCATTACTGGCTGCGGATGATACGGTAGAGGAAGATGCGGACTTTGGGTATGTGTTTTTGAATTGCGTAGCGTAGAGTAGCTCAGGGGGATGAGGTAAACGGTGGAACATCGGCACTCCTCCTCCCCCTCCTTAAAAGGAGGAAAAAATGGCTGCATATGCATCAACCGTCACGGTTGATATTGATGATGAGAGAATCTCAAGACAGCTCTCCATCATGGTAGGAAAGTGTGATATAACTAACTACAACACCACAGGGGCAGAGATAACTGCAATCACCAGTAAGTTTATCAACCTCCTTGTGTGTGTATGTGATGGGTTGTCGGATAATGGGTATCTGGTGAGGTGGAGTAGAACAGACTTGTGCTTCCATGCCTTCTATGGTCTAGCGGAGCATGACCACAACTTCACCATCATAGGTGGAACGGCTGGGGCTGGAACAGACACGCTGAATGTTAAAGCCCTCGTGCTTGGTAAAGAGGAGGCTACTAACAAGACGGTGGTTGGATCAGACAATTCTACCAAGGGTGGTGTAGTAGAAGCAACTGCTGCCGCTACTGTGGAGGTTGCTAGTGATGTGGATATCGGAGTGGTTAACTTCTATGCGATAGGAACATTCAAGTAACATCCAGAGGGAGGTCTAACCACCTCCCTCTAGCTCTAAGGAGGCAGAGAGATGGCAGCATTGACACATGCCCAGCTTGTTACTCAGGTGGAGGAGATGACAGGGAGGACAGATAAAACCACTGAGATAGGGACTTATGTCAACTGGGCTCAGATAGCGGTTGCTCGTATCCACACATTCTCATATATGAGGAAGGAGAGTACCACAAGCACGACAGCTAGTACAGAGACATATACCTTCCCTACGAACATCAAGTCATTCTATGGTCTGAGAGTTCAAACTGCTGGGAAGGAGAGGAAGTTGCGGAATAAGATAGCGATGGTCAAGGACTCTGCAGTGCCTTTTCCCTCGAATGAGTCTGAGGGTACTCCCACCTACTATACTCCTTGGGGGAGGAACTTTGAGCTAGAGCCTATTCCCGATGCAGTAGTAACCCTCAGTCTTAGGTGGGAAGCTTGGCCTACAGATATGGAGACGGGAGACACCTCTAGCCTTAGGTTTATGGACGATGTCCTCTGCAACTATGCCTCTTGGTGGGTATCCCTAGCAGCTAACCTCGAGAAGGATATTAGGAGGTTCAAGGCAGAGTTTAGGGATAGCCTCAGGCAAGTGATTAAGGTGGATACTATAGATACAGGGGGAGAAGAGGATATCAGAGCAGAGCCGTATGTGGGTGGGAATTTAATCCTCGAGCCTGGAGAAACTAATGAATACTGGAAGAAAGCATCCTTTCTGAGGAGCCCGATGTGAATAACCTAGAGAAGTGTGCCCAAGAGCAAAATAATCCCAATGGATGGAATGAATGGAGTAAGTACGTACTCAAGGAGTTAGAGAGGCTGAATGGAGCTTACACCATCCTTGATGGTAAGCTGGATGAGATAATAAAGGATGTCTCTACACTAAAAGTCAAGGCAGGAATGTGGGGAGCAATAGCTGGGATGATACCTGTTGCTGTAGCTCTCGCCATAATATATTTAGGAAGGTAGAAATGCCTAGAGAAGAAGATTTTCAGAATGAAGTCGCACCCCCTATAATCTCACCCATCAAGATGATGGATGTCCGCCAGCCTGCGATGGCTCTCGACTCTAGGAATTGTAGTGACGCCAGGAATGTCGAGGTTGATAAGGGGGTTGTTAGGAAGAGGACTGGGTATGCAGCTTTCTCGATTGCCATCAATGGAGGTGGGAATCTTACTGGGAGAATCCAGGGATTATCCCAATCTCCCTTTGGGTGGACAGATGATATAGTTACCCTCCAGCAGGATGGTATAAATACGAAATACTACCTCTACTCCACCTCTGGGAATAACTGGGTGTTTGCGGCGGGGGAAACCCCTCAAACAGATTATAGTCAACTCAGCGACTGCCCCTCGGTATTATCCTCTGGGACTGAGGTTGTAATTCTTAGTGATAACAAGGCTAGGTTGCAGGTATGGGATGATAGTCAAGCGAGTGCGGTGGATAAAATAATAGCTTTAGGTACAACGGCAGAGTTAAGAGCCCAGGTTGTTAGATCCATCCGAGACCATCTAGTCCTCTTCAATGTAGGGGAGAAGAATGGAAGCTGGGTGCAAGCTAATCGGAAGGTGCAGTGGATGGATACAGGAGACCCTACCGCAGATACAGGGGGAGTCTCAGGGAGTAACTCCCTCCTAGGAAGAAGAGGAGGGATGATTGTGGGGGCAGAGATGCTCGGACACAACTGTGCTATCTATTGTGAGAAGCAGATTGTGATGATGGTATACACTGGTGGGAGTACAGCCGCAACGCTGTTTAGGTTTGATGACGTGGTTCACGACGTTGGACTGGCTGGGCAGAATGCTATTGCAGACCTAGGAAATAGACACCTCTTCCTAGCTAACGATCTATCTGTCCAAGAGTTCTCGGGGGGTTCATCCCTCCGTCCTATTGGAGATGCTATCAACGCAGACATATGGGATAACATCAACAAGACTCACTATGGCAATTCTTTTTTCCAGGTGATCAAGGGGTTGAAAGAAGCAAGACTATTTATACCCACATCTGGTGCTACCCCCGACCTAGTCTACGTGTTTAAGTATGGGGATACAATCCAACCAGAGGTGTGGTATAAACATAGCCTTACTGGATTTTGTGGTATATCCTATGATACCTTCTATGGCCTCGTTGGAGGAACTGCCCTCATCAATAACTTCGATATCTCAGCTGCTAACGATGGAACAACAGCCATTGATGCTTACTGGGACTCGATTGACTTCGTACTCCCAGACCCTAGTATGAGGTATAGGAGTATGCAACTCAACTTCATGGCGAAGGGGAGTCAGGTTGATACATACTACTCTACTGATGAGGGAACTACATGGACTACTATCAAGGCTGGGCAGGCGTTAACAGGTGCTTACACCTACTACAGCCATAAGTTCGACCTCAAGACTGCGAGGATGGTTAGGTTTAGATTTAGGGATGATGACGTTAGTAGAGATTTTTATATTAGATGGTTTCAACCAATACTCTACCCCACTGGGAGTAGGGATTAGGGAGGTAGATTAAGATGCCAGTAGCAGAAACAATCTCGATGTTATCAGCGATCATCGGAGGCCTTGGATCGTTGTTTGGAGAAGGAGGTATATGGGGTCCAGCTGATACTCTTGGCCCTGAGGGGGAGGCCTTCCAAAGGGTGGCGTATGAGGCTGGAATGCAAGAGTTACTTCAACAGATGCTCGGCCTTCCCCCTAAGTTTGGATACGTATCCACTCAAACTCCTGAGCAGCAAGCACTCACAACCCAACTTTTTAGTGAGTTAATGCCAGGAGTTAATAGGGATGCTGAAGCAAGACAGATGTGGATTAACTATTCCACTCCCATATGGCAACAAGCGGGGTGGTCTGATGCACGGATAGCAAGGAATATTGAGAATGAATGGAATACAAACCATACAGATATTATTCGGAGGTATGAGGGAGGGGAGTTTGGAACTCCATCTCCTTCCTCTACTCCATCCTTAGGATTTGAGAGAGTATCTCAACCTACATATGCTCCACTCCAACTAGCGGGAGCGGATACTAGGATGCAAGCGTTGGATCGGTTGTTGGGGATATCTCCTGACGAAGAGGCAGCTGCTATTGATAGGTTATCTGCTCCTGCACTTAGGAGGTTTGAGGAAGAAATACTTCCTATGATTCGCACCCCTCTCGCAGGAACGGGAAACTTTTGGAATCCAGGTAGGCGTGAGCAAGAGTTAGAGGCTGGTGCTGCGTTGACTCAAGACTTAGCAGCACTAGGAGAAGACTATCGAATGCAGCGTAGAGAGCAGGCGTTGGGTGCTGCGGGGCAGGGGTTGTCAGAAGCTTTAGGAGGAGTAACAACTGGGTTAGATCTGTTTGGGAAGGAGTTATCCCCATTCATGCAGTCTCAACAGCTGGGGGCTACAGCCACAGAATCTAGGTGGGGTACTATGCTCCAGTTACTCCAGCAGACGTTAGCAGATTATTACTCTCTAGGGGCAGGGTCTCCTGCACAGATGGCAGCAGAGCAAGCACAAGCTATTATGGGAGTTATAGGGATAGTGCCTGAGAGTGCAGAGGAGAGTGCAGCATTGGAAGCGTGGATAGTGTGGTCTATGCCTAGGTGGAAGAATGCTGGATACAACTTATATGACATGGATGCAAATATCATTAATCTCATTAGAGGTGAGTACCTGACAAGTAGAGAAGATATTATAAGAAGGCATGAAGCTGGAGAGTTCTATAATCCATGGCCTCCTACTACTACGGTGACTGTACCTCCTAGAGAAACTGGTGGGGAAGTACCTCCATATAGTGCTCCACCTCCAGCACCTACACCACAACCACCTACACCACCTCTACCACAACCACCTACACCACAACCACCTCCACCCATTCCAGGCCCACCTCTACCACCGCTACCACCTCCCTCTGACTACTCTGCAGCGAGAGATCCTTGGATTGGATACTCAACTCCTTTATGGCAGGAGGCTGGTAGAAGTCCAGAGTGGATAGCTAGTAATATAGAAAGCGAGTGGGAATCTTCAGCAGCAGATATATTCCGTAGATGGCAGGGAGGGGAGTTTAATAGACAAGCTCCACCTCCTCCTACCTCACCTCCTACTCCACCTGATGTGTCTGGTGCAGCTCATGCAGCATGGACTAACTACTCTGTACCGCTGTGGAGACAAGCAGGGCAGAGTGAAGAGTGGATTGCAGAGAATGCAAGGCAAGAATGGGCTTCTAGTCACAGTGACATTATACGTAGATACCTTGCAGGAGATTTTGGATAGCATCTCATAATTTCAGAAAGTGAAAATACGAAATGAGGTAACAACAAAATGGCTTATATAGGCGACCCAAGAAAAACAACGGATGTAGTCCCTCTAGCTGCCTCTTTAGCTCAAACACAAGCCCAGATGAAGAAGCGACAACCTCACTGGGCTGAGATCCTAGGAGCTACTATGGCGCAGGTTGGAGGGGTGCTGGAGAGGAAGGAGCAGAGGATTGCAGGCAAGGAACAATCTAGGTTGGCTGAGAGGATTAAGAGGGAGGAGCTTAGGATAGATGATTACATTGCTATCACCGATAGGATGATAGCCAAAGGTGATATTACCAAGGATGAAGCTGATACCCTCCTTGAGAATGCTAAGCTGTTACAACAAGGAGTTGAGTTTGACATCACCTCAGAAATAGACCGTGGGAAGTTGGGAGTTGAAGAGCGGAGAGTTACTGTCGAGGAAGCTGAAGAGAGGCGCCTTGAGGCGAAGAGAGTTAGTGATGAGATACTTGATGCGGTAGTAGAGAGGCGAAAGGATAAGGAGGCTGATACTGCGAGGATAACATCCTTAGCAGCGGAGCTTACATCAAAGGCTAGATGGCTTGAGGCATCGAATGAACAGCTAAAACTTCAGCAGCCAAGGGCCTTTACC
>CEPX01000128.1_pt1 | contig 36591 bp, 22 predicted proteins | sample 361361 | NCBI WGS metagenome assembly CEPX01 (sample SAMEA2619974, study PRJEB7988) | marine metagenome | biome: marine biome (ENVO:00000447); feature: mesopelagic zone (ENVO:00000213) & marine oxygen minimum zone (ENVO:01000065); material: "saline water (ENVO:00002010), including plankton...
GGTCGTAGTCGTAGTTGTCGTCGGTCCAGCAGTCGTAGTTGTCGTTGTCGTCGTGGTAGTCGTAGTCGTCGTCGTCGTGGTCGTCGTCGGGGCAGCGGTGGTGGTCGTCGTGGGTGGCGTCCCTATATGCCATCCCAGTGAGCCCCAGACAGTGTTCGTACCCCCATGCTGGTCATCTTTACTAATGAACGTCAGGTGTCCGTAATTAGATGAATTGACATCAGTCTCGACAGAGTAGACGGTCAAATCAAGGCCCCGGGCCAAGTAAACATAAGTTCCATCTCCCCAGACCTCCGCCGCAGAACCTTGTCCAGTTTCATAACCGTACGTCGTATCAGCATCAAGCCATGTTATGACCCCGGAACTATCGACGGAGTAGACGTGCAAACCGCCGCCGCTATTCTGCTGCGCGCCTGTTAATCCACCCCCACCACATGCCAAGTAAATAAAGCGCCCATCTCCCCAGACGCCCTGAGCCCTTCCTGCCGGCTCGTGTTGGTCATGACCGATGTGGTTAAGAGTTGTACCATCAAAAGAGTAGACGTGTAAGCCACCAAGATATGGGTTGGTTCCTCCAGAAGGTGTCACGTGCCCACCGTTGGCTACGTAAATAAAGTCTCCATCTCCCCAAATACCGTACGCCTTCACGTAGTTACTACCGACGGCAACCCCACCAAGCAGGGTTTGATTATCAGAATCAATCAACGTCAGTTCACCGTAATGGGGGTTAGGTTGGTCTTGTACATCGACCGGGTCTCTATCAATAGAGAAAGCGTGCACGCCATCCATCCCATTAGCCAAGTAAACATAAGTCTCATCCCCCCAGACATCCATGGCATTGGCGGTGTTGGGAGTTGCGTGGGTCTGACCAGCAAAATACGAATGAAGGTGTGTTATGCTTCCGAAATCATCAACAGAGTAGGTGTGCAAACCGCCGGCATAGTTAGCTGTATAAACAAAGTCTCCATCGGCCCAAACTTTCAACGCGCCCGCAGTGCTGAGTGGGTTTTGGCCGGACCCCCAGTCCACGTGGGGACACGGCCAAGCTGACGACTGGCAATCAGAATCAATGTGTATCAGGTTTCCTGAGCCATCAAGAGAGTAAGTGTGCAAATAGGCGCCTCCCTGCGCTACGTAAATAAAGTTCCCATCGCTAAAGATGCCTTTAGCGCCACAAGAGCCAACATTGATATTGTGACCGGTGCAATCAATATCACCATCAATGTACGTAAGGCTTCCGGAACCATCAATAGAGTAGGATTGCAAGATTCCCCCGTCCCCATTGCGGAATAGCATCTTTTGGCCGTCTATACACGGACCCGAGCTAACATTAAGCGTTCCTGTATAGCCAGTGGCCGGAGACGTGACGGGGCCAATCCAAGATGGTACGTCAACTGGGTCTGACCCTTGATACGTCGAGTAATATATTATAGTATCAATGCCATTGCCGATAAGTTCAACTTTCCATATATCATTTACGCTATCCCATCGGATATAGGTGCCTTCGGGAGCAACACCTACTCCAATACCACCCTTCGCATACCAGTCTTTACCATTGTACGGAGAGTGCTGTTTTAGATACTGACCATTAATAAGGTCAATGGCATACGTGGCATTTCCACCAGTTACTCCGTACAGACATATATATTCCGGAGGAAGAGTTGTAGTCGTCGTCGTCGGAACCGGCGCTGAATCACATTTATAAAGCTTGGTGCCTACAGGCATGCTCCATGGTAGTGGTTCAACAAATTCAATCCACGTGATATTGCCGCCGCATGTATCAAAGCCGGCATCGCCAACGCAGCCGCATCCACTCCTATTAATACCACCCATGCCGTTTTGCGCACAATTTGAGCTCACTTGACTCGCGTCATTGACCTCATTCGCTCCGCCGGCCATAGTTTGACTTCCGATCTGAAGAATAATCGGACTGCTCCAAATGTTTGATGAGTCCGCGTCGTGACAACCTCCCCCAGTATTTAAACAATCAGGCCATTTCAATCTATAATAAAGACAATCACCATCCTTCCAGTTAGGCACGTTGTTGCCGTTGATAATGTTCTGCACTCTATAACATGGTTCTGCAGACTCCGCGCAACATCCAGAGCTACCATAATTAAACGCATGGGTCGTCCAAGGCCAAGTTGTGCCGTCGTTGATCTGACAATCCGTACCTCCAGCAACGCCTCGATGGTAGTGAGAGCCACCTAAATTACAGTTGGGAAAACAATCTGAATCATAGTAATTAGCGCCCACTTCCACCCATTCATTGTCGACATCATGCGGACATCCACCGCTCGTGCAAGGGGCGATAGTCGTCGTGGTTGTCGTTGGTAATATTATTCCCGAGTAATTCGCCGCAGTCTTGCTCCAGACTCCTCCTGCACCCGGGACAGAGGTCTCGCTCTTGAGCACTAGAGCCCCATTCGGAGCTGACCTATAGACCCTCAGATGGGTGTCATCAACTACATAAATAAAGTTTTCGTCTCCCCAAATATCTCCTTCACCATACCCACCTGAACCAATCCCTGTTATGCTGCCCTTCTGATCTAACGAAAGAGCGTCATAGCTGGATAAATATCCAGACCCCATTGAATAAATAAGCCCGACTGCGCCACCGACAAGTTCGTTTACGGTGCTACCGCCCCAGAGATTTTTCGCTGGTTCGTGGGTGAGCCCACTCGGATTACCATAGGCTGGGCCATATAATTGCCCACTACCATAGTATTGATAGCTCATAATACCATGCGTTCCCATACCGACATATAGGCGCTGGTCATTTCCCCAGACAGCGAAAGCATATCTTGTTTCTCCTCCTGAAGAATACCCAAGGGTATAACGTTCTATAAGAGGCTCAATGGCATTGGGCGATGAGCCTGTATTTCGATATATAGATACGCCCGCGTAGTTGGCTACGTAAATCCTATTATCAGTCTTCCAAAGGTCTCTTGCCTCAGCCATCCAACCTGCTGAAGGCTGAAATTGTCCTAGCGTGGGAGTCAGTACTTCGCATGATCCTCCATTATTCGGGTCACCCCACCCAGTTGAAGTTAAGAGTCCAGACGCATCCAAGCAGCCTTCATACGAACTATTATTGTTGCCAGTTAAATCGCAGAGCGTAGGATCCCAACCTGCTGTTGCTTGATAACAAGTAGACAAGTCCGGCGTTCTATCAACTTCCCAGACATGTGTTCCGCCCAATGAGTATTGACAACTCCAATTATTTCCCGCCGGAGAGCCAATGCCTCCTCCTCCTGCCTGCTCACAACTGCCCACAGGGCCGAAGTTAAGGCCTTGAGCAGTATAAAGATCGACTCCATCACTTAAAACGGAATAAAATTTTGCTGGGATACCTCCACAATTTCCTTGTCCCACCGGTTCCTGAAAATGGAATCCTTTGAATTCAAGGTTATGATCCCAAACGGTTACTGAGCTCATTGAGCCTTTATAAACAAAGTCATCATCACCATGCAAATCATAACAAATGCCTCCGGAAAGGCTAAGTCCCTGACAGTTCGCTACATAACTTGGAATTCCTCCTGTTGCGACATAAGTTACGTGCCCAAGACTGTTAACATCGTAAGTCAGTATTTGACCGGAGGAATTACCTACATAAATACGGTTTACGACAGGCGGCAATGTTGTTGTCGTTGTGCTCGTTGTCGTCGTAGTAGATACTGGGTTTGCCCAGACGCCACGTCCCGTGCCGGTTCCTGCTGCGCCCGGATCATCAGTGTCATGTAATGTTAAGCTTGTGCCGTCAAAGGTGTAGGTATGTATACCATTCACGGAATCAGCAGCATAAATAAATTGCCAGTCTCCCCAAACGTCCCGTATTTCACCAGAGCTGGGACCGGGGATATGGAAATCTTGACCGGAAACTAAAGCTCCAGTTCCAGTCGTGGCGCTTGCTTTCGCTCCAGAAGGTCTCGTTAGGGTTCCGTCATTCTCTATTTTGAAAACATGCAAACCTTTGCTACCATAAGCTACGTAAAGATAATGCTTATCACTCCAGACTTGCCAAGCGTGCTGAACGGCCTCAGGAGTACCGCTAGCGTCATAAAGAGCTCCATACGATTTTAAATCAAAACCATTTTGATCATAAGTATAAACACGTACGCCATTACCATAATTAGCTAGGTAAACAAACTTATCGTCGCCATAAACACCTAGGGAATTATTGGTAGTAGAGCCAGCAAGCGCTCCTTGCGGGACAAGAGTGTGTAGAAGGCCTAAGGATCCTGCGGCGCCATTCCACGACGAGTAAGCGTGTAATCCAGCGGTCCCACCAGCCACGTAAATATAAGTTCCATCTCCCCAAACGTCCCAAGCTGCCTTCATTGTGTTTGCCGCATATACTCCGGTGTTATCATAAGCCTTTAAGGTGATATCTGGCGCAGTTGGATCAAATTCGTAAACACGTAAACCATCTGTATAACAAGCTGTATAAATAAAGCTCCCGTCTCCCCAAACGTTCATATAATGATCGTTGGGATCAAGCTGATTGCTAGCCAACCAATTTAGAGCTCCAGAGGTATCGGGCTGCTTGTAAACATGTATTCCACCGTCATTAGTGTCACCATTAGCTAAATAAATATAACTCCCATCACCCCAAACTTTACGAGCTGATCCATCTCCAAGCCCATTTGCGTTTATGTCTGGGTCATCAAAATCCTTCCATGTTAATGTTCCGAACCCTGCTCCCGCTGTTTTATTAACCTCGTAAACGTGCAACCCGCCATCACCATTAGCGAGGAAAGCAAAGCTTCCCGGTGGCAATGTTGTCGTCGTCGTGGTGGTCGTCGTGGTTGTAGTCGTCGTAGTTGTCGATGTCGTCGTGGTTGTAGTCGTCGTCGTCGTCGTGGTTGTAGTCGTCGTCGTCGTCGTGGTCGTCGTAGTCGTCGTCGTCGTGGTTGTAGTCGTCGTAGTCGTGGTTGTAGTCGTAGTTGTCGTTGTACCGGTAACGATATTGACAACTCTGGTAACTTGTGGAGCAGCGTTACCATTACTATCGGTTACGTCATATACTACATTATATGTTCCAACGGTAGTCGTATCTACTACGTCTCCAGATACCACTATTGAGTTTGTTATGTCACCGTCTTGATCATCCCACGCAGTTGCGCCCGGGTCAGAATAAGTCGGTGTGCTGTTTACTACGATGGTTAAAGGGTTATCTCCAAGTATAGTAATTCTTGGTATTTGAGAAGTCGTCGACGTTGTCGTTGATGTCGTCGTCGATGTTGTCGTCGTAGTCGTCGTCGTTGTTGTCGTGGTCGTCGTGGTCGTTGTCGTGGTCGTCGTTGTTGTCGTCGTCGTGGTCGTCGTAGTCGTCGACGTTGTTGTGGGCGGGACTGTCGTGGTTGTTGGCGAACTTGCACCGAAATAATCAACAAAATATAAAATTCCATCTTTATCAATACGGAAAGATATAATTCCTCCCGGTGATGTCGCGGTATTATTAATGGAAACATAGACATACTCTTCACTACCATCAACTGCTATTGACTCAGCAAGACTTATTGTTTCTCCTGCTGACGTTACTACGGAGCCAACAGAGCTTGTAATATGAAAATTGCCTTGTTCGTCTACGTGACAGGCTTTTACGCTCGTTGAATTACTAATTCCATCTGTTGCTAAAATTATAGTATAATTTTCCCCATTCCATGACGTTGCATTTCTTGAAGTCATAGACCTTAATACATTTTTAAGGTAATGAGGAGGAACCTTTTCAAGCTCTTCCTTCGACATCCGTGGAGCAACGTATACATCTTTCCATGCTAAGTCTCCATGAATTATATCGTGTACAGATAACGACAGACTTTGTACGTCGCACAAAGCTGTATTGCAAGGATCTGTCACGCTTTGCTCAACCCACAAACTCTCATCTCTTAGGTAAAAATCAGTAATGCTTCCTGTGCTATTTACTTTAATCCAAAAATCTCCGTCTGTAGCACAAGTTGGCCCACTCTGGGAGACAAAAAGACTGCCACTCAATCCACTACCAGAACCAGTGGAGCTGCTGGAAACCGCTCCACACGGACCCTTACATAAAGTAATATCATCATCAGCTTGTAGATTGCTTAGTAAATTAATGTCACACAGTGGTTGAATAGTAATCCAATCGTTTTGAATATCTGTGATATTTACTTCTCCAATTATTTTCCTGTCACAAGAATCGCTTATCGTACTCAGGCAATATTTGTCATTTACATTAATACAATTTAATATCAGAGGGCTTAAACTGCCCGGCGGTAATGTTGTCGTCGTTGGCGCAACAGTCGTGGTTGTTGCCGCCGAGGCATTAACCGTTAATGAGGCTTCGCTACTAGTCGCGCTACCCAAGCTATTATGTACAACGCAGCGGTAAAGACCCGCATCAATAATTTGTACATTACTAAGCGTAAAGCTTGAGCTTGTAGCTCCGGTAAGGCTTACTCCATCCTTTTGCCACTGGTAAGTTAGCGCTCCGCCTGTAGCTGTTACGCTGAAATTCGCACTACCTCCCACCGTGGCGGTTACGTTCGCCGGGTGTACTGTAATCACTGGGATCGTAGACGCTGTCTCAGCGGTCGTCGTTGTCGTCGGGCCGGAGGTTGTAGTCGGCCCACTAGTCGTTGTCGATGTTGTCGTGGTCGTTGATGTCGTCGTCGTGGTCGTCGTTGGCGCAGAAGTCGTGGTTGGCGCAGGAGTCGTCGTGGCTGCGGCGTCAGTACAGGATGGACATGGTTCTGAAACCCAAATATCCGGCCGAAGATTATGCAAAGTGTCTAACATTCGGGAACGTTGATCCTTGGTAAACATAGTCATACACCGATCGTCGGTGTAATCCATGAAGTTTTCAGACATGTCTAGGTCTGCCCAATTTGTGCATGAATCTGAGCTGGCGGCAGGGCACCCGTAATTCGGCTGACCAGCCCGTGGGGTATCAGTTATTAGATCGTCCCAATTACAATTTCCATCTCCCCATATATGATATAGATTAAGATAGTGACCTATTTCATGCGTTGCTGTCCTTCCTAAATTGTATGGGGCAGATCCAATTACTGGAAGCGAACTGGTATCAAGGACAACTCCATCCGTCGAAGCTGCATAACCCGGGAACTGGGCGTATCCCAAGAGATTATTATCCAAGACACAAATCCAAATGTTCAAGTAATGAGCAGGGTCGACAGCGTCAATTCCGCCTGCGCTTGTAGACTTAACGTCGTCGGAAGCCATCGAAAACGACGAAGTGCTTGTGCGGTCTGTGCGGTTCTGCGTGTCCCAAACAAACTCTATCCAGCTATCTGCTTGTAGGTCCTCCCATCTACTACTGGTAGCTCCCGCGCCTTGGAAAAGGTGAGGATTAACAGCGATATCAGAATTTAGTTTTCTAAAGTCTTCGTTTAATATTGTTACTTGTTGTTGTAAAATTGCATTAGTAATAACAGATGGGTTTAAGGCTACAACATTAAATCGTATATTTATCTTATATAGTGTTCCTCCTTCATGGTATGAGGCTCCCGAGAGGACTCTTCCTTTTGCTGCTTTTTCTTGAGCTTCAATTCTTTTTCTTAATGCAGGATCATTATGAATACAATTTTTTGCATGTTCGGTTGAACCGCAAACATGAATGCCACATTCGTGATTGAGGGACGAGTGCGGGTCGTCCCAATGCATTATTGTTTTGCTCTTGCGACTCTCTCTGGCAGACCACCAAGCAGGTGCGATGTTTTCGAGCGCAGCATCCCCCGGGCCCATGCACGCTGGCCATGGTTCTTTGGTCACCGACATCCCTTGGGCCCAACCGAAACCGTGACAACAATGATTAGCGTCCTCATCATCATCATTACAGCATGGGCCATATGGTCCAACTTGAGATGCCGGCTCTGGGTATGTCCTATAAAATGCTTTAGCGGCTGCACATTCGCCTTTCTTGTATGGATAGCCCGCCGGGGCCGCGAGCAAATTATGCCCCGTATGTTCTTTTCGCACTTCCCTGTAACCGCCAAAATAGAACATGTTCCTCAAAGTTTCAGTTAAGTGGTCGGAGGGAAACTGTAACGGTTTGCCCGGGCTATCCCAACATCCATAGTGTCCTTGCTGTGCCGGGGTCTCGCCCTCGCCGCATGGTCTCTGCCACGCTGGTGGGTCTGCGGCTTGACCCGTTCCATAAGGGTCCGTACCCCCCGAGTAGCCCTGAGGGATTGACAGTTCACTCCATACGTCAGTAATGCCAGTACCAGCGTTATGTTTCTCCGGAGCAGAGGCTTTAAGAATACCTAAATAATTTTTCGGGTATGCCAAGCCCGGACACTGAGGATTCATACATTCGTCCATCAGAGCCCCTCCTGAGGTCCAGCCATCCCCGTCTATATCTTGATTTAAATCGTCCCATCCATCGGCAACGAGTCTAAGGCAATATCTATCCGTTGCATGACTACGCGTTGTCTCTTTCCATGCGTCGAGCCCCCCGGGGGGAGCCCACCCGGCATCTTTCATCTTCTCTATGTCGTCACCGGAGTACCACTCCCCGTTGGTTCCAAAATCACCGCCTGCCTCGGGGCAATTAGGTGATCCACACCCCTCCTTAATCCAAGTTTCATTCGATACGTAGGGCGCAAGAGGCCAAGGTAAGCCAGCCCGCCAACTCGATGACCAGCCCTCCTTCCCCGAGCAGGTCCACTTGTTGTTCCATGCCCATGCCGTCCAAAGTAAACCGGTGGAGAACCCCGGCGTTCCCTCGCACCATTTTCCTCGATGAACATGATCAAAGAGAGCTTTCATGGGGCAGGCTTTGCCGTCATACTTCATCGTATGTAAATCCAGCGTCCCCCGCGGGTCTACCTTGTATCTGGAAGCTTGTGTTAAAGATGTGTACCCTAAAATTGTATAGATATCTCCGCCTATGTTGATTTTGTCCTTGCCTTGTGGTATTTTGGATCCGCCAGCCACGTTCGGGTCATCGATGAGGTGCTGCGGATCATTGGGATCCGCCAGCCACTCTGGCTCATAGCTTCCGGCCTCAATGCTAAAAAAGGTTAATTGGTCTAAATCATATTCATATGTATGACCATGTTTTGTATAGCCGGCTGCGAACGCGACCTTTTTTCCGCATGTTCCCAAGTCATCACCCTGACATTTACAAGCATAAAGATGTACTCTTTTGTCTGACTCTGGCTCCAACGGATTTTGAGTCGTGCTGGTTGGCAAACAGTTCAGCATACCTGACATAGCGTTAGATTCATCAGGACAGGCTACATCGGCATCAAAGGCGCCGGCATTACGAATCCCAGACATAACCCATGATGACTCTTCAGAACCGGGCAAGGCAATGGTCAGTGCACATTCTCCGCCATTGGTGAAATTCGCAGGGTACGGACAAAAACCAGTATGCCCGTATCCACTGATGGAATGTTCTTCTACTGTAGTATGGTTGCCAACGTCGCTATCTCCTATTTCCCACTGATTATTTGTTGCGGACCAAGTCAGAAACAGAAGGCCTCCAACTGCTTTGTAGACCTCTTTACCATCGACTACGGTATTAGTGCTAATCCACGTGCCATTCAGCAGCCAACTGTTCGATGATGAAAAGTTGGTAAATTCAATGGTATTTCCACAAGTAGTGCCAAGATCACGTGAATATTTAAAGGGCTTTGGAAATTTTGCGCAAGCGTGTGCCGGCTCTGCGGCGTCACAAGGCAGCGCGCCTTCGTTTCTCAACAACGCGACCGCATTCCAGTCCCATGTGGCAGTTCCTAGACCTCTCCGGATACAGTCTATTTCATCAACGCAACAAGCGGGGCCACCGGAGTTATTGCGGCAATGATCTGGGTCATAAGCCTGACCCGGGCCCGGAGAACGACAAGACATATCTCTCCACCCGAGGCATGCATTTTTATAAACCCATGGAGCATGGTCGCCAATCCACTGTGGTTCCTGCGTCCATGTCCATCTTCTCCACCCAAATCTTCCTATACCGGGATGATCCTCAAGATGCAAATTTTGATTTTCGCATGCAACTTTGTGATGCCATTCCGGAGCGGCATGTATTGTACGACCGTTATCTCCTTTCTCATAAACTGCTTTATCTCTCACTTTCTTCCGGTCTTTCTCGCTTTTGCATAATATCCTGTCACCTTTTGAATCTTTACAATACCCGGACCAATACATGCATCTTGGTAATTCACACCCATATTTGCCAAATTCTGGAGCGTAGTCTCTCCAGTCCTTCTTCCATGCGGGTATTGGCGTACAATCACTTATACACGTGCCGAAAACACCTTGGTCGGTCCACGAATTATGACTCTGGGGTTCCCCACCACCAATCCCGGCATCCATGCATCGAAGATGCGAATGCGGCTCAAGCCAATGAAAATCATGCTTCCCACAGTGTTTCGAGATAGTATAATCAAGACAAGGCTCAAAAATATGAGCGATCGACGCGTAGACAGCATTTATCTCGGACCATGACTTGTCGAACTCTATCAAACCATTGCCTGCCCCAATCGCATCATTCGCCCCCCCCAATTCTCTCGTGGCATTGGCGTGAGAATTGAATAACTGAATCTGGGTCACGTACACGGGAGGCAATGCGGGAGGTGATGTTGGCGACCCAAAGGGTATGCCGATATTTTCTACAATACGAACATAATACGGCTTATTTAGTTCGAACCCTCTATGCCCAAAGTTGAGTTCTGCGTTAGGTTTAAAATGGTCGTCCAAAGCAAGCGCCGGTGGATCCCCGTTGACCGGTTCAAATATCAACGCATCTCCGGTTGCGTAAGGGAAATTATCATACGTATGTTTAATTTTTAGATACATGGTGGCGCTGTCAGCCTCAAGAATATGAGTCCTTGCTTTGCTTACAACTTCGCCGGTTCCTACAGCGCCAGTAAGGTCCTCGAAATCCCAAGACGCGACACAACCTGTCGCTATAAATTTCTGCACCATAGAGCAACCATCTTTGCAATTTGCAAAATTACCAGCGGCCCAAGAAGCGTCTCTCTGCTTGTCGCATATGTTAGGCATGTCAGTAGGATCTAGCGCGGCGGGGGCAACACAGCCCGTCTTCATAATAGCTGTACCATGAGGACCGAATGAGAACTGCCAATCCGAGAACATTGAGCCACTGGTGGTGGTCCAGCTAGGACAAAGGACACCGCCAACCATCAACGCACCAGCACCAGCTAGCCCCGGATTAGTATTCGGCAACAACATAATTTGCCCACTATTTACGTCGTCTTGGAATGCCTGAGGGAAATTATCATAATTGTAAACCTTTACTTTATTCACGCAACACCCTAGGTTGCCCTCGCCTTTCGTGTTAAGATTCCACTCTCTCCCATTAGCACCGCTTTCTCCTCCTGAAAGAATGAAAACTTCTCCCGTATCATTGGGATCGTTAAGCCAAGGATCCCCGGGCGCTGCTTGGGCTATCGGGTCGCATGGCGCTACTAATCCAGTAGGACCTACTAGGCAGAGATCGCCAGAGATTTCTTGACCTAAGCCGTTCCAAGATAATATTAGGTCAGGAACAGCCACTTGCCAAGGCTGCCCACCGCCCACCGGGTTATTTATCCAAGAGACAGAATTGGTCCCAGAGCCGGGTACTGTGACTGTGCCCACGTGTATTGGAGCAATCGTTGGAGGATCGAAAGTAACCCCCGGATCTGCAGAGAATATAACCGTATTTCCACGACTATGGTTTATTACGGTTAATGGGTCTGGACCATTAAAATCCTTAAGCGGTCCTGCCCCCGTACCCCATGCCCACGGTCCGGCAACACCGCCTCCGCCGGGCGTCACCAAAGTTATGGAGGGTGTAGCTAATGGGCTCGCCATTCCCCCTTGGTCAGCCGTATGATAAAAATTATCTTTTCCAGACACCAAAAAGACAACATTGCTTAGATTATTCATCCATGTTGACTTCAGTTTCCCACTGCTGTCATGCGTTGCCTGAGCTTTACTTACTTCTCTATGCAGATCTGGGCTATGCACCGATTGAATTTGATTCCCGGTTATTGCGGTCATTTCGCTGTCCGGTATCGCCGACAGATCGTTAATTCTGTCCCTGATCTCCGCCGCCACTTTTGTTTTCCCAGAGGCATAGTCTGCTTTTAAGATCGACGTGAAATCCCCAGTTTTGCCGGATCCAAAAAGGTATTCTCCACAATCGAACGAGGCCCCGCTTGAACAAGTGACTAACCCTTCGGGATCAAATTTCCCAACTTCCTCGGGATTAACATGGTCAAAATCCGAGTTATTATTATAAGTCCTTAGGTCCGTCTTTAGCTTAATTATAATACCTCCATCTGTATACGTCATCGGCACTCCGCCCGATGATTTAAGCTCCGCTACTACTCCAGACATAGTCCCCTTACTCGCGTCACTCGGGGCGCGCAGATTATTGTTAATCATGTCAACTAACATCTGAGCAACGTTCTGATTGGTTGGCGCGTTGGTGCTGGGGTCCCCCCAATATATGGTGTAATTCCCGCGCCATCCGCTCGGGCTTCCTGTCTTGAAAGCTCCCGTGCTATCAGTATCGCCCATCCGGACCTCATATATCTCCATTCCCATCCATCCCGTGTTTCCATAATTCTTCTTCGTCGCTTCACTATTGATCCAAATCCTATAGTTTGGTTTAGCATTCTTGAAAGTATCCATTCCGGAAGCCCAATCTACCGTTCCACCCGAACTGGGCGTGCCCACCCGTATAGACATCTCAGTTACTTGCTGCTCGTCCTCGGTAATCGGCCCGGCTACTTGCGTAATTGCTCCCCGACCGGTGGTTACGTCAAACGTATCCCCGGCCCCCGATGCAGTTATCTCAATCGCATCAATCTGAGCTTGCTTATCTGACACGGATGCTGTTAGTCCCGGAGGATAATTCCATGCCTGCCATGACGGGTTGTTGGTTCCTGCCATATTAAATTGATCCGCAATATATTTGGCGGTCTCATGATCATCCGTTGAAGCTGGGTGAGGCCCGGGCCCGCTCGTACCGGGCTTAAACTTAGTCATTCCATAAAATAAGGCCTGAGTGGCGCTGGGCGTATAACTGGGCGAGGCATTAATTTGAAATCCTTGACCAAACCATCCAGTCGCCGTTTGATCTAAAAATTCTCCCCCTACAATATCGATTTTGTTTATTTGCCTTTTTGCCTTAATGCCATGTGTCTTGGGTTTTGTCCAGTTTTCGTGAAGTTGAAATTTAATAAGATTTCCAGAACAATCATAACCAGCAAGCGGCGTATTCGTTATATTTGTTCTCCATATTTCAATCGCTGTTCCCGGCGGTACAGCTGGAGCTGCGACGGCCAAGATAACAGCGCCCAGTGCGACTGGAGGAAGAACTGGTCCCGCGGCTGCGACAGGAGAAGAAGGCGCGTCTGCAATGCTTAAAATAACACAATCTTGCTGGTTGGATTCCCCCGCAAAAAACCTAACTGTATCTCCGGGCAATACGCTCCAACCATTGTCAGTTTTAGAACGATAAAAATCTGCCGTAAAGGAAGTATCCCCTGCGTTTATTTGTTGGGTGATTCTTGCCGCAGGGCCACAACCACAAGCATAAAATTCTATACGATCCTCAAGATTTATGTTTTCAGATAAAGCCGGAGAAATCTCTACCGAGCAAAAAGAGCCTCCCCTTGTTCTAAACTGATCAACGTTTAGAGCTGTATGACGATATGTAACTCCCGCCTTTGAATAATAAAGACAGCCACCAATCTGAATATTATTGGCTACACCTTGGGAACGAGTTGCGTCAGAACTCTGAAAATTAAGAGAAGTATCTCCTATTGACCGGCCAAATGATAATTGACCTGATGGATCATTAGACGACATAGAACAATCAGAGCAACTCCTTGGGAATGCAAGTGATGGTTTTGCCCAAACACCCAAAGCTTTTTCACTTGAGCCTGTTGAGACGTCATGAGAGCTTATATGTTGTAAAATTCCAAGATCACTAACAGAATAAGAATGTAAACCCCCAACAGCATTAGCCAAGTAAACATAAGTTCCGTCTCCCCAAACATCTTCAGCGATACCGTCTTGATTGTCAGAATCCAACCACGTTAAAACTCCGGATGCTGTATCAACAGAATAAACATGTAAACCCCCAGTACCATTAGCCAAGTAAATAAATTCTCCATCGCCCCAGACATCTTCAGCATAATCACCTCGATCATCAGAATCTTTCCACGTAAAGCCTGTTCCGTCAAATTCATAAACATATAATCCGGAAGAACCATTAGCCACATAGATAAATTTCCCGTCTCCCCAAACATCATTGGCTTGCAATAATGCTGAGCCCGGTAAAGAAGTTACATGTAGCAGGGTTGTGCCGTCCCACGTATAAACATGCAATCCGCCTTCATAATTAACCGAGTAAATGTAAGTTCCGTCCCCCCAAATATCATTAGCGGCGTTAAGCAGTGAGCCACTAACGGACTGTAAATCGAAGGCTAGGTGTTGTAAAAGTCCAAGATCACTAACAGAATAAACATGAAAGCCTGCTGTATTAGTCGCTGAATTACGAGTGGCCGTGTAAACATAAGTTCCGTCCCCCCAAACACCATGAACCTCTTCTCCTAGTGGAGCGTGAGAACTTTTCCACGTTAAATCCTCACCAAGGTCGTCAGAATAAACGTATAGCCCTTCAGAATGATTAGCCAAGTAAATAAAGTCCCCGTCACCCCAAACATCTTTAGCTAACCCACTATAGGAAGAACTGTTTGATGCCGACGTACTGTCCTTCCACGTTAAGTTCCCAGATCCGTCAACACCATAAACATGCAATCCGCCAGCATCGTTAGCCAAATAAACAAATCCTTCCGGCGGAGCCGTGGTAGTTGTTGGCTTGGGAACGTCGCCGATATTCTGGCCCCACTTTAATTCAAAACAGCTCGGGCAACCTTCGTCTCCTGCTGTGCCGGGTATCCCTTGTTGGCCGTCAGAACCATCTGTACCACTTACGCCTATTGACCCTTGATAACCTTGAAATCCTAAATCACCTTGGTAACCTTGAAACCCCTGATTACCTTGATTGCCTTGAAATCCCTGATTACCTTGAGGGCCGATTGCTCCATCTGCCCCTGTCATTAAAAGCGCTCCGCCCGCTCCTGTTTGGGAGAGGTCGAAGTAATACATTATATTATTTACGTCATTCGGCGTATCCCATAAGAGATAGGCTCCCGCGTTACCTTCGGTTCCTACTTTGGTAACTCCGTCTATATATGTTGAGCCATTGTTATGTGTGCCGTCACTTATTTCGGACAGGCTGAAAGACATGTTTGTTAATGTTGTGCTGCTTAAGTCGAACTTATATCTGAAGTTTGGTAAAAGTTTTAGGGTGTCTTGTTTGACTCCATCAATATAGTAAATCCAAGCTCCTTGAATAAAGTTGGCTGTTACTACAAATAATATTTCACTAGAGCCATCTGTACCTTGATTACCTTGATTACCTTGATAGCCTTGATAGCCTTGATTACCTATTGATCCTGTCGCGCCTATTGTTCCTTGAAATCCTTGATTACCTTGATGACCTTGGTTACCTTGATAACCGGATCCAGTTCCACCACCACCGCCGGACGCCGAGCCAGAAGATGACGATGTACTGGAGTAGCAGTATAGCTCGTCTCCAGTAATCAAGTCCGTAATACAAACTTTGTATTTTGTCGCCATTTTTTCTATTTAACTATTGTAATCAAGGTCCACTCCGCTGGTAATTTCTGGATGGATTAAAACTCTACCTTCTAAGAGCTTTTCCGTACCCTGTGTATTTGTCAAAGGGTATTTTTCCAAGTCATACCGAGCCTCGGTGACGGGTAATTGAGCGGTTTGAGCAGAAGTTAAAAGAATATCTATTTCACCTTTTGTGGCGTCAGAGACAATCGGGTCCAAGTTAATTAGAATATCAGTATCCGGGTCAGAGTATTTGTTTTTCACAACTCCTCTTACTTCGTTCCCGGTTAAATCAATAATATTTGCAGCACTATCAAATACCTGTATCCTTACATTAAAAACTGATCCCTGAGTAATATTAAAGTCTACATTCTCCGCACTCATACATTATATACTTACACAAATGCAGAGAAAATATACTTTTTTTTATTATCTTCCTTCAGATAGTATTTTATTTACTTCGTCAGTGACGGGACTATTTGGAATAGGCTGAGTTGAGGGCTTTTGGAAGCCGGAAACATATTTTTTAAACTCTGTAATAAGCTTTTTAGTAAGGGACACCCTGTCGTCTACGGGCACAAACCCAACATAATGAGCGTGAGCCTGTAGGTCAGACTTGTTCATTTCGTCAAGCTTTCTGATATAATCGTTCACATCCGTTGTGCCGTACTTAGTTAGGCCAGTTTCTTCTCCCCATACCTGCTCAAGCGTGGTTGGCTCGAACTTTTCCTCTTTACCATGCGTTTGAGACAGGGATTCCATCGTCTTTTGCTTATTTTTCGCCTTTGCAGCGACTTTTTTGGTTGATTTTTTCTTTTGTGCCATAACTAGTATTATTAGACTTAATTTAAAAATAAATATTTAAACAAAAAAAACCCCCGTCCAGAGACGGGGATAATTTTAATACTTCAAATTACAGGATCAATCCCATAATTGCACGAGCATCGATGCAAATACGTCCCTCTTCGAGGAATCCGTAAAAGCCTGTTTTCTCAACGCGTGCACCGTACATATTGAACTGCTCGTCAGGAAGAGCTCTAAACGTGCCGTCGCCACCACTATCGTGTTGGCGAGCAACCGGGCGAATGAACGCGCCTCGGCTATTGTCAATACCTACTAGAATTTGGTTACCGCCTGCAGCAGCGCTAAAGGCTTGATTACCGGCCGTTGCATCGTCTACGTCAGTAGTGACACTACCAAACGTGCTGAACAACGTATTGTATTTCTTGCCTACACCGAATTCGACCAATTCCACGATGTTAACACCGTAAATAGACTGCATGCCTGCTTGATTATAGATATCCGAACGGATATTATCCGGCAAAGTTTGGTCATAAAGAGCGCCAGCTCCACCCGTTGTATTCAACGGATTATAAGCAAATGCACGAATCGATTCCTTAACCTCAGGACTGACATAAAGATCAGTGATTCCAGTGGAATAAGGAGCGATTGGAGTATTGCTTGAGAAGGACTCATTAATTCTCTTGTTAAGAGTCATCATCGCGTTTAGGTCCGCGAGCTGAAATCCCTTAGCTACATCGGCTGCCATCAGAAGATGGTCTTGTGCAGTAGTAGCACCTGCGACCGTATGGTCTGTGCTGGCTTCAGCGAGGGCTCTAAGAATGACTGCCCAAGCATTACGCTCTTGCTTAACAAGAATTTCTTGAGCCATTCTTTCGATAGCTTTGCTTACAATGTCAAGGCGTGCTCTACGAGCATACCGCTTATTGAAGCTAACCGCAGAATCTAAACGATAAGTTGCGATTTTAAGCTCTTTCATGCCTTCGACTTGCGAGGTGGGCAAACCACCAGCCATGTGTTGGCTCCATACCGATACATAGCCCGGTCCTTCACCATAGTATAAGTCGAGTGGATAACTGGGACTGTCGTCTTCATCAAATGCTGAATCAACAAAAATCTGACTAGCAGTTCCAGCTGTGTATAGAACTTTTTGGATTACTGGTCCAAGAAAGGCGGCGAATGCTTCAGAGGCTTCGCGAGAAACAGAAGAATCTCTCGAACCCATGGCCTTTACAAGTTCTACTTGTTCTGGAGTGTTTTTTAATTTTAATTTCATTATAAAATTTCCTTATTTTAATTGTTTACAGTTCCAACTTAATGAGAACATTCCCATCAGCAGCTAACCCCAGAGCTTGTCCAATCTTGACGTTGGATGCGGCCTCGCAAGTGATTTGACCGAGGTCTCCAGCGTACAAGGCTTGTCCAGCTGCGCTGAGAGCGGTGACAGACACGTCAATACCGTTAACAAGGAAAAGTCCCCTTGTTACCAAAGGTACTGCTTGTCCTTCAATTGCTGATTCTAGCTCGCTAGCTTTTCTTGGGTTAAATTTAAGTTGTTCTCCGTTTTCGTCATACTTAGCTACATGATGTAGCAGCATTCCGAGCGGCGTATCTGTCGCGGTGGCGATAGCTACTTTAGCAGCTACGCCGTAGCGCTGTGAGGTGACGTTTGATACTGCGAAATCACCGGCTCCGCCGATCATATCCAGTTCGTCAGTGTTTCTCCACCCGTTCGTACCCAATTTCACCAATGTACCTGAGCCAACTCGCTTGTCCCAAGTAGAAAGGTCATGGGCCGCGTTAAGAGCAGAAACATCAAGGGCGTATAAGTTAATAACGTCCTTTTCATCATAATCTCTAAATGGTCTTAATGTTGCCATAATATTATTCCTTTATTAATTGTTAATTGTTTAATTCGTTTCGAATTGATCAATGCTAAAAGCCTTCTTATACTTTTCAAGGAGAGTTTCCTCTTCCGCTTGAATAGAGTTTGGAATTTCGTCGTTTTCCTTGTCGGCTTCATCAACCGCAGTTTCAACAACTACTTCTTCTTTTTCGCTCTCTTCGGAAGCTTTCGCTTCTTCAGCACTTTTCAACTCTTCAGCTTTCTTGGACTCTTCAGCCTCAATATAAGCTTTGGTTTTGTTTTTTAGAAGGATCGAAATTTTCTTTTGAAAAGATACAAAATCTTCTTCGTTCATGTCTTTAATATCAGAAGCAAGAACTTCACGATCTTCATCGTTCAATTCGTACTCTTCGTCAAGCAAAGCCATGCGCTCGTTGAATTTAGCTTCAGCCTCTCTCTGTTTCTTTTCTTTTTCGAGGTCGGCTAAACTTTTTTCAACTTCTTCGAGCTTGCTTTTAAGCTCTTCATGATCCTTCGAAAGGGTTTCACGTTCGTTTCTAGCCTCAGTAAGTTCGTCTTGGAGCTTTGTTTTCTCTGTGTTGAACTTTTCAGAAGCATGTTTTAGCTCTTCCTCGATAAAGTCAGAAACGACAGTAGCTTCGACTGTCTTCAACAAGTCGTCTGTAATATCATTTACTGATTTTATTTTCATAATAATGCTTTTCTCCTTGGGGATTACATCCCTTTTAGGGTCTTGTGAAATATTATTGTTTTCTTTGGCGCTTTTTACCAAAAATTCTTCTTCTTTTTCGGCCTCTTTCGTTACCTCTGTAGCCACGCCTTTTACGTCTGCCGCAGGGCTATCCGTTAGACCAATGCCAAGAGGCACAACTTCACCGATAACTTGTCTATATGCTTTTTTGTCGTCTCCTATGCATCCATTGCCTCCAAAAGCTTTTAGATGTTCTTGTATTTCTTCTATAGCTTCTTTTTCTGATATAATTTGGCCATTTTCAATGTTTTTTTCGTCTATATCTAACAAAATTATATTAAAGTCTGAAAAACCTAGCTCCCAACTTGCAGAAATAGTCATATAATTTTCGCTTGTTGGGTCACTACTTTCCTCTATTAAGTCTGCCAACTCGCTGTTTACTACTTTCCAAAAAACTCCTCCCAATGTGATATTAAAAGGCGTCGAATTATCAGAAATCTGTTCTTTCGTAAGAACGGTGTCTGTCCCAAACTCGCTAAATCCAGCGGTTAAAATAACACCAACGACCTTGTCTCTATTGTGCTCAATATTAATAGGCTTATTTATAAAATTCTCGTAGATTTTTGAAGCAGTACTGGCGTCAATTACATCTCCGTTCTTGTTTACTCGATTTACTACACAAGCGTTGAAGGCGATAGGTAAAAGATCTATGTTTTCTTCTGCGTCGATATCAGGGATAAAATCACCAACATCAGCAAGACTTGCTAATGCTAAATATTTATCTCTTTCTTCTGAGACAAGAGGTCTTATCGTCGAGCTAAAAACCGTTTTATACTTAAGATCTTTTTGGGTCATATTTTATTTCCTTAGTAAAGCCACGGCATATTTACATTACCTTCCATTTTTTCTAATTGATCTGGAGTCTTAAACAAGAGATCGCCTTCTGTCCAATTTTTCCCTGCGTTCGAACATGCGTAGCCTACGATAAACCCTGCATCATCAGGAAGATCTTTGACTTCTTTGACAACGCCTTCACTTCTAAAATGCTTGCATTGATTATTTACATTCCTTACTTTGTCTCCTTCTTCAAAGCCGTAAAGCCATGGCATATTTACATTGCCTTTTACTCTGTGATAAAGCGCTGAATAGTTTGATTTGCTTTTCTTTTTGTTTAGCCATGGCGGAAGCTTTTTGCCGTTCTTGTCTTTTTCTTCCTCTTTTGAATCGTCATTTTTTTTGCCGTTCTTGTCTTTCTTATCTTTCTTATCATTTTTCTTTTCTTTTTCTGCAAAGCCGATTCCCGCTTCCTTGTCGTCGTAATTACTTTCGTCCCAATGGAGAGGATGATCTACTTCTCTAAGCTCGACAGCAAGATGAGGCATATCTTCCATTTTCCTATGAGCTTGTGGGTGTGGGTTCAGGGGTTCATTTTTTACTTCAACTTCTTTTTCGTTAATTTCCCATTGCGGGTCAGCGGCTATAGTGTCTACTTTAGATAATTCGGGAAGAACTTTAAGTAGACGATGTTGACAATCGAAGTTTGTGTATTCATTTTTTTCATTTCCCCAGTCGTATCCCAAATCATTTAAATACTTTTTAATTTGTTCTCCGTTGGAAAAAAGGACTTTCACAAAATTACCTTCTTCATTCTTCGTATAAAGGGCGTATCCTTCTCCCGTAGGGAAAGGCTTATGTAAAACTTCCTTTTCTTTAATTTCTTTAATTTGTCGTGTAAAATCGATATTCATAATTTTAATCCCACATCGGTTTAATAGGCTCGTACTCCATGTACAAATCTTCTATATCTTCATAATTGTGTTTCAGATTGTTTTCGTCTATTTCTTTTTGAGCTTTTTCAAAATCTTTTTCGCTGGGAGCCCAGCCTTCCGATATGTCAATAAAGCTTGATAGCCTTTTTTGGCTCTTTTTTTCTTCTAGCTCCAGTTTCGTAGGCTTATTTGTGTTAGAAAGACTTTCTTTTTGGGTCATTTTGTCTCCTGCTTTGAGTCTCAAAAACATATTGACCCTAGCCAATGCGTAAAAGTTAACATTTTCTACGTTTTGCGATTTCCCTAGTCTTGCCCCATGACAATATACTTTTTTAAGTTGGTCAGTTTTTAGGGAGGATTTGTTGTTTTTGGTGAAGTCTTTTGATTTTTTTGAAAAGTACTCAACAAGCCTAGAAGAAAAAGCTATATTTTCTTCTTCATGCTCGTCTTTAGGCTTCTCTGGAGCCTCGTTTTTTAACCCTTCAATATCTAAATTTTTCATGAAAAAAATCTTCCCTACACTATAATAATACACGCTTTTTATTAAAAGGCGTTCAATAAAAATTAATAAATATTTAGTTTATTTTTTAATAAGATATATTTCTTTTACTACAGTGTCTTTTCCAAAAAAAGTTTCGATATCTTTATCTATAGGGAAGCACGCCCAATGGTAATGGATCGCGCCCTTTTGTTTTACGAGTATGATTGCTGTGTCTTGATTTTTATCTAGCTCTTCCAAGTTTTTAACGCTTGTAATTGTAAAGCCGTTTTTCTTTAAAATGCTTTTAATCTCCGACGGAAACGTAATCTTCCTTGCCTCTGCGTCAAGCACGGCAAGCGTATCTCTCAAAAGATTGGCACAAGATGGGGCGCTTTGCATTACGTAACTCAAATCTTCTAGTTTTATAAAAATATTAAAATTTAAAAAAGCTTTTTGAATTGCCTCGGGACCGCAGCTTTGAACATGATAAGGATCAAGATTTAGTTTCCGTTGTTGTTTGACGTAAGCAGAGTCTCTCAAGCTTTTCATTAAACCACAGCTTGTCATTGTCATTAATAAAAATAAAGCTATAACAGACCTCATCCATAACAGTTACACCTTTTTTAAGTAATCTTATGGTTTTCAAGAATTTTTATTAGCTCTTTTTCTCTGTTGAGAGCCTGCTCTTTGAATTTGTTTATATTGTTTAGTTCTTGAAACACGTTATGGATATGTTCTTCGGCAAGGTTTTTTGCAACTATGGCGCTTGGGTCTTTGGGGTCAAGAGTTCCCGGCTCGGCTTGAGGTGCTTCTTCAATGGATTGGGTTTTAAGATAATTGACCATTATCTTTGGATATTTGAATTCGTTTATATTTTTCACACCCACGGCATTATACTTACCGTTATAAACGATAAACGTATTTAAATCTATGTATCTTAGTAGGCCTAGTCTTTGCTTCTTTAGCTCCACATCGTGTGGGACTACGTCGTTTTTGTTAGAAGAGAGTCTTTGTATTTCTGAATCAATAGTTACGGCATCTCCTTGAAAATATTCATAGGCTTCATTTCTGTAGTCAAGAAGTCTATAATAAATTTCTAAGTTATTTTTTTCATAGGCCGACAAAACCTCACTGTTTTCTTCAGCAAAGTTAGGAGACGTAGCGCTTACGTAAGAAATATACTCCCCCATTCCGCTAAAGTCTAAATCGAACAATCCTATTTTTTCAAAAAACTCTCTATCAGAAGCTAAGGCTCCCCAAGAAACGTCCTCCCCGACTTTAACTAGCTTGTGTTCGTCTAAAAGTTTTGAAGTTTCTTCTAGCCAATTTTCATTCTTGATAACAGTGCTGCAATCTAACCATGCAATTTTTTTGAATTCTTTTGGAAGAGTAGCAGACAAGACGTTCAAAGCGTTCTCTTTCATTAAGAGAGGGGAAAACACTTTTATCTCAAGATGATTGTCTCCGCAAAAGTTTTTAATTTCTGAGTGTCGTCCTTCTTGGGTGACTTCCACCGTATATAGTGTCGCCTTCTGAGCATCCAAGCTTTGCTTGAATTGAGAGAAGGCTTGAACCCTCATTGGGTCTTTGTCGAAGTTAAGAAAACACGTAATAACGGCTAAATCATTCATTTAGATTTAGACAAATAAATTGAAAATTTGTTCAATTTTAAATAAGAGGATTGTCTAACCCGCCTATCGCGGTAAAAATTGTCAAACTAGGCTTATTTCCACTATAGATTCCCCTATGTATGATACTCCCTTTCCGTAGCATTCTATTAAGCTGATCTAATGCTTGGTCAATATGATTTTGAGGCAATGCATCTAAAATTTCTTTCCCAGCTATTACGATCACTCCCGCTCTGTTTCCTGAAGAAATATCTACATTACCAGAGAGCAGGGTATTTTTTAGCCCTTCCCTGACTACTCTAGAAAGCGCCACGGGGTCATCCCACTTTGGAACGGGAGACGCGCCGAAAGAAACTACTCCTGCGTCTAGAATTGTTTTATAATCATTTTTATCAAAAGACGAAAAGCTACTATCTTTACAAGACGTTGCATTGAATAAATGAAAAAGCCCCGTCATACTAGCGTTTGCCGTTTCCCAGAATTTTGCAACAGGCAAGTTAGGGTATAGTTCGCTGATTTTTTCATTATCTAATATAATCAACGGAGACACAAGGCCTTTACCTTTTAGAATAAGCGCGTCATGAAGAGCTTTCTTTGCGTTTTCTAGCACCCCTGTTCCTTCTGACTTTTTTGGTAAAGTTAAAATTATACCTACCTTTTTTGACGACGTGTTTAAACTTAGTTGAAGATCGTGAGCAATGTTTGCCAGAGGTATCAACGATCCTCCTCCAGAGCCTCCTCCCCCACCAGCGCAAATAAAAATTCTATCAAACTTTTCTCCAAAGGAATAACGCATGAAATCTAAGACATCTTCTTTAGCGTCTGTAAATTTCTCTTTCGCCAACTCAGGCTGTTTGCCCGCGCCCCCATCGCCGATGCAAAGCTTATTCTCTAAGTCCACGGTATTTAAATCTTGTTGAGCGGTGTTAACTGCGGCAACTCTATTGTACCCTATTTTTTTAAATGATTGAGCTAATCTTGCCCCTCCTTGCCCCGCTCCAATAAACGCGAATCTAAACGAAACATCTACATCGTCTTTGATTTCGTTTTTATAAATTTTTCCATCTTCTTCGTCAATCTCCTGAGGTAATGGCATCATAATGTCATCAGGCAAAGAAATGTCTACACCCTCGTCGTAAAGATGTTTGATTTGGTCGTCGTTATTTTTTTGTTCGTTTAAATTTTCACTCATTTTTATTTTCCTTACTTTCTATTACACTATGAAACAAAATGCTTGCCAAAAATGTATCTAATTGATGCTTGACGGCAATGTCTTCTATTCGGCTAACTTGATCTTTATTTTGATCTATTGGCTTTTTACAATACTCAGCTATAGATTCTTTCCAGTTTTCTGGAGATTCATTAGCTAGAATTATACACCCAATGGTCTTTGCTATTTCTTTTTGTTGGTTAGTAAGTCTTTTCTTTTTGTGGATTTTTCTTAATTCTTTTTCGATATCTTTTTCCAATTCTTGGGACTTAATGATATTGCTTTTTACGCTTTCAAAACTATAGTGTTGCGCGGCAGCCTTTTTCCTTTCCTGTGGAATTCCTTCTGTCCCCGGTGGTCTGCCAACGTTTGGTGAGGTTGTCTGGCTTTTTTTGGGCGTAGCCTTATTAGGAGCCGTATTAGGAGACGTAACAGGTTTTTGCAGTTCTGGGTGGGCAATTTCTTGAGGAACCCATTCTTCCATCGCTGGATTTTCTATGGGTGATCCACCAACTAGCGGAAAGTAAAGGCCTTCGTCTCTATCACCGATATACCTCTTTTGAGAGTCCATGGAATCTTCTTTATTCGGTAGCCTGTTGCTGTCCAAAGCCTCGAAAAGTTCTTCTGGAGTCAATAGCCCAAGTTCTGCCATACGAGTATATACTCTGTATTTTTCTGTATTGTCCCTTAGCATGATCTCTTTTAGTTTCGGCGTAGGATAATTTTTAAAACCAAGCTCCTTCGAAATCCTTTTTACTTCAGGAATAAGAAAATCATTTAAAAACGTTTTTCTGGCTTGCCTTAATCTTGCTATAAACACTTCCACCTTAGAAGATATGTTCGCAAACTTTTCTCCACCTGTATCAACGCCAGTAAGCATATTGTTTAAGCCAGCATTAATGTCGGTATTTACTACGTCATACTTTTTTGGATCTAAAATATCACGGACCTGAGGAATAACAAACTCAGCTTTTGTTGTGTAGTCTGCTATAAGGACTCTTCCTACTGACTGATTTTCGAAAAGAGCCTGCATCTTTAATAGGTTTTCTTGGTTTATTCCGCCTTTCTCTGGCTCGGCCCCCATTGTCACAAGCAAGATCGCTTGTTGAACGGTTCTTGTTATCGCCATGTCCATTTTTTTAAGCTCGGCCTTATGATTTATGTCTTCTAAAACAGGATAGCCCATTGGGACAGAATACGGTTCGTAATCTTGTTTTTTGTAAAAGACTGCGTGAAATCTTTTCGCATCTAATTCTATAATAACGGAGCTTGAGAGTGGAGCTTGCTTGATAGATTTTTTTGTCGTTGGGTCGAGAGAGTTGTATATTTGTTTGTCTTCATCTGTTTTTGGATTTCTTATTCTTTCTAATTCATAGTCGGTTAATACCTTGTGGTATTTTCTTGCTTGACTAAAATTTAAAGACCCAGCGATTTGTATGTCTGCTGGGTTTAAAATTACATACCTGTATGGAATCTCAACGGTCGAAGTCTTTCCTCCAAATGTCTGTGAAATTTTCTTAACGTCTGATGGTTTAAGTTTGGCGTCAAACCTATATAAAAACACATTTCCAGATCTATAATATTCCCTAAAGAATCTGTCTTGCAAATCCCAAACATTTGTTTTCTTGAATAAAGATTCAAAAAAGTTCTGAGATTTTTTGCTGCCACCTTCGAAATAAATTTCGCTTGTAGAAAATTCTGTCATCAAGTCAATTGTGTTTCTAAAAATAGAAAAATTATAATAAGCCTTTTGACATAAAATTACGGCGTCCCTGATGGAAATACCGCTCTGACCTGAGCCGGTAGTGGTCTTGAATGGTATCAGTCCATTTTCAATATTTGTAAATTTATCGGTTCTCTCTATAGAGCCGGCCTTATTCCTTCTGAAAGAAGTAACGCTCGAAGCCATGGCAACGTTATCGTACGTTGACGCACTAGAAGTCATCAAAGGTTCTGATGGGGTTTGCTTCTTGGCCCTACTCGCTCTTTTCTTGGGAGCGCTTTTTGGGTTTTCTTTTTTTTCGTTCATTTTACTTTTTTTTAGCTTATTTTTTTTGATAAAACCTTATTTTGTATTACACCATTCTTGGCACAAATGTCGCTGTCCCTTCATCAAGCTTATAATTTTGCATGTCAAAGTAACATTTCACTGCCCAGTTCGCAAGCAATAAAGCCGTATAATTGTCTTTTCTTGCTCTATGAGCAGAAGTGTTCCGCTTCAGATGCTGCGGTAAATCAAAAGTTTGGGTTCCTCTTGCGGTCGTTTTTACTTCTACGAGAGCGCATTGTTTCTTAACTTGATATACTAAATTGTCTTGAGTTTCTATAAACATTCCCATATTTTCTTCATTAACCTGTTTTAAGTTGATTTTATATGTACTCTGCTTATCGAACTCAGAGCCGTTTGCCGAAGTTCTAGAGGCAAACCATATTTTTTTATAGTCAATGTTAGCCTGCAAAAGTTCGTTAGCCTTCCTTATCCAATCACTCGAAAAGACCTGATTGAATGCTATTTGTCTATTTTCTTTATTATACGTTCTTTTAAAGTCTCTTACTTGCTTAATATAGTCTGCCCCTTCTTTGTTGGAGTCAAATTCAATTGTTTTTAAATTAACTCTGTTGTCTATAAAGAGTTTAGAATTGTTAGCTGCCTCAAGGAACATGTCTGCGCCGGCGTTATCGACGGAAATTAAAACTGGATCAAAACTCTCTAATATATAATAAAGATATTGCACATGCTTGTTTAAGTTGCCTAACCCTGCGTAATTATGGACCAAGGTTGCTGTTTCTTTTTCGTCATTGACTTCCATTACTGATATTCCAAAATAGTCAGCGCTTGGGCTATCGCTCATGTTAGGATCAATTCCTACTACATATTTTTTATTTGGGCGTCCTTTTATTAGGGTAGTAGGCTCTTCTCCGTCTGGGATAGTGCACCCGTGCATTTTGATTGCACTAAAGTAGCTGTCACTCCCGTCTGTGAATTGAGCGCAATACTCTCTTTGGAATGACGCGTTAGAAGAACCGCCGTCTTGCGCGGCTTCAATTATAGTATGATCGATCATATGTTCAGGTAAAGTCTCGTATCCTAGCTGGGATACGAAATAAGAAGCGTCTCCAGTTCCTTTCTCGTAAATTTTATTTACCCAGTCTTGGTATGTCTTATATAAATTTTCAAAAGTATAACTAGCGGAAGACAAGGCTATCATTTTAGAATCATTTTCAAAAACCATTCTATCTTTTTCTTTCATTACTTTTTGTTCGATAAGCTTGTCTTCCATTTCACGTATCTCTATTCTTTCTTTCATGTTTTGCGGAGCGACCAAGAATGGCATAAGGACAGTATTAATTAGGTCTTCTGGCAAGAGCAAGTACTCATCCAGCAATAGTACATTCGCGCGAAATCCACGAATTTTTTCTCCATTGAGCGGGATAGCTGTTACTGATCCTTCGTTTATCTGCCATTCAAATTGATCATTACGTTTTATTTTTGCCCCGAAACACTGCATAAGTAATTCGGCTCCCTTCGATTCAACCATTTTTTCCAAATTACTAAATATGAACCTTGCTGTTCTAAACGTTGGTCCTGCAACAAGAATTTTTGTACCCGGATTGAAAATACATTGTAAAAAACAAAACACCGAAGCAATAAAAGTCTTTCCACATCCACGACCCCAAACGCACATGCTAAAGTTTCTGTTCATCATCCCCTTAAGCGTTACTTCTTGGTAAGTCGCTAACTTAATTCCCGATATAAGCTCTGTAGTAAACCCTATGTTCGCATGTAAAAATTGGGCTAAAGTTATTTTAGCTTCTTTATCAGATAGAAATCCTTCTATCTCAGACATTTTTTCGTTTATTTTGTCTGGCTCTATTTTGTATTTATCAGGACAGTACCACATTATAAAACCTTCGTATCGTATGAGTATTGTAAATCTACCTCTACGTAAGAACATCCACTAAAAAATATTTTTTTAATAACCCTTTCCGCTTCTTTTCTTCCTCCGACAAACAAAAATTGAATGTGTGGATATTTTTGAATTAGATGTCTTACATTATGGAATATATATTCTGGTGTTGCTTTTATTTTCTTTGATATATGGGGTAGAAATTTAAAACTTACTGCGTGACTCAATGTATCTTCTACTAAGATAATCAAATTAATATTTTCTTCTTTTGCTCTTATTATTTCTTTTTCAAATCTATCTAAATTTTTAACGCTCATGGTGGAAATAAAATCAGCTAAAGACTTTCTTTCTACATAACAATTACATGTTAATTTTGGCTCACTAAAAGTATAATCTCCTACGGATAATGCCATAGGTTTAGTACGGTAGTCGTTAAACTTTAAAGGCATTTGTTCTCTCGTATCTACGTGTATAGAGTATTGAGATTTCTCATATTCCTTTCCTTCTATCATTTCTGTAGGTAATTGATATTTATTTTTAAACCCAAGCTCTTCACAGACCTTATAATAGCCGTCTAAAATATTCCGTAAATATTGAATTGGAGGCGAGAGTATTGTTCTAAGCTCTACTTGAGTAGGGGTATAAATAAGTCCTTTTTCATTTTTTCTTTTTAATAAAATGTTTTTACAATAATCTCTAGACTCTTCCTCTGATACAGATTTAAGCCAAAGACGAAGATTGCTTCTAGAATTAAAGTCTGTAGAAAAATATTGTTCTAAAGTTTTGTATCTAATAATTTTTTTGTCATGAAAATCATACCTTGGAAAATATTTTTGATAATATTCAACCACCCTTAAGTCGTGAGCTTTAAGATGAGCGTGAAGCTGTCTATGAGTTTCGAACTCTTTACCGCAATTTTTGCATGTGGGCTCAGGACTATTGCTTTCACTCATCTAGGATTTCCCCCTCGCTTATACCAAGGATCCTGCATTTGATTTCGTCCATGTCTGATAGGTTTTTTATCTCATTTGATATTGCTTTTTTCCTTAGGTTAGCTAGTTGTATTAATTTCTTTCTAGACTCTTCCTCTTTCCAAAGCTGTACTAAGTTCAAAACGCTTGCGGTCGCGTTAATTTGATTTTTGAGTTTGTCGCTTCTTTTTTGTTTCAGAGAGTCTAATAATTTATTTTGCCTGTTTATACATTGGTTATACTCTGTTTGAGCAGAGCTGATAGCTTCTACTAGTGACATAGCTATTCTACGCCCTTCAGTGTCCTCTGCCGTATTATCTAATAAGTCCTGAAGCCTTTCCGTCCTTCTTTGGATACTAGCTGCTATAATGACCTCCGTGCAAAGAACTATGTATTGGTCAACCTCTTCTTGGGATAAGTCTGGCTTATCGTAAGAATATCTTATAAAACTACTTTCAAATAAATCTCTATCTGTTTGAGATGAATAAGTATTAATTTGGTGAGAGAATCTAAAGGTACTTAGGTAATTAATTAAAGAGTCGACATTTTTCTTAACGCCACTGGTAATTTTGTTTCTATCAATTCCGTTATTAACAAACTTATTAATTCTATAGACAGTCTTATCGAAGGTCTTCGGGGGTTTGTATTCTGAATTAGGTACTTCGTTCGTGTCTTCATATGGCTCTAAATCTAAAGACTTTATGTAGTCATTTACTACACGTACTTCTTGATGAAGATTTGTAAGCCCCGGGGTAGCGAATATAACTCCTGCTATTTCTTTCCCCTTCATCATAGAGGCGTTGCTTTCTATAAATAGTTTTTGCTCTTGAGATAGTTTTATCTTTTCTTTTGCCTGATATTCGTGCGCTCCCCTTGCTTTTATTTTTCTTGTGGCTAAAAAAGCCTTTACTTCTCTTCCTTCTTTACTTCTGCCGTCTAGTTCGGGTTTATCTGGATAAACTGCTCTTATCAGTTCTAATAGAGAAGGTGGGCTATCTGGCCTAGAGTTCCACTCGTTAAGAATTTTTTCTTTTTGATCCTCCGTTAGATTCATAAAATATCTATCCCCCCTTTCTTTATGAGCTTCTTGGCTTTTTCTATAATTTTTTTCTTAATATTCTTAATTTGTTTGTACCCCGGCGTTCTATTTTTTTCGTTCGACTTTAGCCCTAAGGCTTGAGCCACTTCTTCCTCTTCTTGATTTTTTATGAAAAGGCCTTCATATACAATCCATTCATTCGGCTTTAAAATCTTTTTCATTTGTTTATGTAAAACTTTAATATTTTTTTCTATATCAATCCCGCTTTCGAAAGATATAGATCTTACTTCGTGTGCGTGATCATCTAAAGCTAGGGGAATTTTGACATCATAAGCTCTTTTTTTTGTTCGTTCCCATTTTTCATATAGTGGACATCCTGAACATTGTTTTTTATAAATTTTACATAAATTACCGGGTTCAGCCGCGTCACATTTTAAACATGGTCTACTAAAATTTCCGTAATTATTTCTTATTAAGTTTTTAATTTGATTTGAAATTATTCTATTAATCCAAGGAGCCAAGGGCTTTTCTGGATTATACAAGTGCCATTTTTCATAAATATGGATTCTTATTATTTGAGAAACATCATCATAGTCCATCCAATGGAGAGACGATAGCGCCCATTTCCCTCTTCTTTTGTTAATCTCTTCATCTATAAAACCTATACAGTCTTCAAACTTTGGCCTCTTTGTTGTGTCTTTATTTTCATGCTTGATCATTCTCTTTCTCTTGACTGGGTGTCGATTGTCTTGACGTCCCTGCTTCTTTTTGGAACTCTTTTAAGAACTCTTCGTTAGAGACGTCTGACACGTTAGGTTGCCATGAATCATCTTTGTTTAAGTCTTTTTTATCTGCGGTGCCCATAAGTGATGCCAACGTTTCCTTTTTTCTGCTTAGAGAGCTGCCGTCGAACTCAAAATCAAGACCATCAATATTAACGGGAACTTGGGGAGAACCTTCTTCAGGATCGCCAATAGCAGCGCTAACCTCCTCTTTGTCTTCTGAAGTCATCTGTGACGCCAACGCTTTTCCACAGTTTTGACAGAATTTTGGCATGTTCTTTGGTGAGAACTCTAGCTTTGATCCGCAGTTAAAACAGTATTTTTTCATATCTATAATATTATAATGATTCCTTGGTTTTTTTAAAAAGAAATGTGATTTTAATTGTGTAATCAAAATTAGACGGTTGAAGATGAAAGATGAACTAAAACAAATTATGTCTTTAAGCTTTCCTTTCTGTAAAAACAGGGATGATGCTCTTGCTGAATATTTTCGTAAAATAAATTCTTTAGCTCACGACGCTGAAACATATATGAAGAAACATAGCGCTGACAAGAAAGGCCACTGGGGCCAAGATCATCACAAGAATTACCACATGTCTTAATTTAGCTTTAGATGCTTTATAAAATCTTGATAAGAGACCGTCGTAAGTATTTCATTAATGATTCCAACAAATGCGTCTTCATCCTCTGCAAAGCCTTCTGCCTCGGCCCATCGCCATTTTTTCATATCTATTTTGAAGCATCCAATAATCTCATTGTCATTCTCTTCCTCTTCCTTAAAAATCATCATCCCTACAAGCTTGTTGCAAGAAAGCAAGACTACGTCTGAAGAAATTGTTTGAGTAAAAGAAAAGCCTACCCCTTTCTCTTTCGCAAGATCGCCAATTTTATTTACTTCTTTTTTTAGATTTGGATGCATTGTTTATTTTTTTGATTAAAAATTTAACTAACTCAGACCTCATTACGTCTTCTTCTGTGAAGCAAAATGAATACACGCCCTCACTGGCGCTTTCTTCGTCTGAGAAAATTTCCGCTAATTCTTCGCAGCCGCCTTGTTTGTTTTCGTTTTTTAAATCTGTTTGCATTGGGTCAGCTAAGATAAAACATCTGCACCCTTCTCCCATTCTAGTAAGAACTGTTATAATTTCTTTTTCAGAACTATTCTGTGCCTCATCGAGAATAATGCATTTATGCTTCCAGTTCATGCCTCTAGCAAAATTTACGGGAAACATTGATATTCTTTTTTGTTCTTCTAATCTTTCGGCTCTAGTTTCTACTAGCAATTCGTCAAGCTTGTCAAGAAAAGGCAAATTATAAAATCTTAATTTTTCGTTTGCGTCACCGGGTAAATATCCTAGGCTTTTATCCGAGCTTTCTACAGCAGAACGTAAATACATTATATCTGAAGAAACTTTCATGTTAAGTAGCTGAAGGCTACAGTATACTGAAAGTAATGTTTTTGCCGTGCCCGCTGGGCCATTAACGAATACAATTTTTGTAAAAGGATCTAAAGCCACCTTAAAAAATTCTTTTTGTTTTTCTGTCCAAGGAAATTGGTTGAGTTTTATTTGTTTTTTTATTGGATTAGGGGCCATAGGTCTTTCTAGACTTGATTCGGTTAAGTTTTCAGCTAATTCCTTAGCCCCCCGAATTTTCACTCTCCTTTTCGCGGAGTTGCTATTTTCTTTCATAGTTACAAAAGATTACACCCCTTTTCAAAAAAGGTTCGTATAAGAATGATTTGTCATTAAATCGTCTATGATAGAATACTTTTCGGAATAAGACGTGAAGAAGCTTACTCTTATACCGCTGCTTAGGAATTTCCTTTCGTCAAAAGTGCCCCTGTTCTTCATTAAAGTGTAATATGTTTTCGCTTTTTCTTTTTTGCAAATTTGAAGAATTTTTTCGCTCATTGATCTTTTTATGTTCCCGTATTTTATCGATGATAATGAAAATTCTGTCTTGAAGCCAAGGAGGCTCGAAAATCTAAACACACTGTAAGCAGCTATATGAGCTACGCTATCCGTGGGTAAGTTTACTATTTCTTCTATGGTGGGGAAAACTGAATTAAAATTTATTGAGTTTTTATATTGGACTTTTACAAATTTGAGAAACTTTTTCTTCCATTTATTGTCTTTAGCTTTTATATCTTTTACCAAGACAGAAGAACCGTCTACATGGTCAACTGGTATTCTAAAATAATAATTACTTGAATTTAGCTTTAATATAGTTTTGTTTACCCAGTGCTTATTGTTGTAAAACGTATCGTCAAGAAATATAAGTTTATCGACTCTTTGAGCTAAATCATAATAAGCCTTAAAAGGAAAGAAATTAGGTTGGATAACCGCTATCTTCATAATAGTTTTTTTAAAGAAAGAAGGACCAAACTATGAAAGCTTCTTTTCATAGTGCTTTATGGTCTTTTGTAAACCCTTTTTTAAATTTGTGCAAGGTTTCCATTTTAATTCTTTTTGAACCTTAGAGCTGTTTATTGCGTATCTAAAATCATGACCTAAACGATCTTCGACAAAGGAAATATAGTCGTCAGGGTCTTTCCCTAATATTTTACAAATTTGATAAATTATTTCCAAATTAGTTTTTTCACAATTTGCTCCAACCAAATAAGTTTCTCCTAACTTTCCTTTTTTTAAAATTTTCCATAAAGCTTTACAGTGGTCGTCTACATAAATCCAATCTCTTATGTTGTTTCCTTTACCGTAGACAGGTATATCGCGTTCGTTCAGTAATGAGTTAGTAACAGTTGGAATAAATTTTTCTTCATGTTGGTTTGGGCCATAATTGTTACTACAGTTTGAAATTGTTACAGGCAGATTGTGCGTATGAAAATAAGACCTTACTAGAAAGTCAGAACCAGCCTTCGACGCTGAATATGGATTCCTTGGATCATACGGTGTGCTTTCCGAAAATTTCTTATCGTCCTTATTTAAATGTCCGTACACTTCGTCTGTAGACACGTGGTGAAATCGCTCTATTTTGAACTTTAAGGCCGCTTTGAGGAGATTGTGTGTCCCGAGTATATTTGCTTCTAAAAACGCGTCAGCGTTAGATATGGAGTTATCTACGTGTGTTTCTGCGGCTAGATGGACTACGTGTGTTATGTCGTGCTTGTAAAACGTATCATATGTTTTCCCGTAGTTTGATAAATTATATTTTTCTAGAAGATACTTGGGATTGTTGAAAACTTTTTTTGTATTATTTAGCGATCCCGCGTAAGAAAGGCAGTCAACGTTAACAAGTTTACAAATTTCGTTTTTATTTATAACATGCTCTATAAAATTAGAGCCGATAAATCCACATCCACCTGTTACTAGCAAATTCATGTTCTTATTATAAGCTGTTTTGTGAAATGTTAATAAGTTTAATTATATATATCGAATTTAGAAAGGTTTTGATATTCTTGTGACACATCTTCGTTTTGGCCCATGCCAGCCATAAGCAATAAGCCTCGGGCAGCTATGTCCGGAGACATATACATATTCCAACCTAACATATCAAACTCGTCAATCAAATGCGAGACAGAGTCTCTCCCATGATATCTTGCTTTCTTGAACCATTCGTAGGCTTTTTCGTCGTCAGTTAATATAGCTCCACCTTTTCCAAGTTTAAGTATTTTTTTCGGGCCAGAAAAAGAAAGACACATATATTGGTCCTTTTCATACATATTTTTTGTAAACCTTAAGGCGCTGTCCCAAACGGGCGTGGGAGACAATTTATAAGCGCCTTTTAAAATTTTCGTAGATTTTTTAAATTTGACTTTTCCTCCGGCGTGAATTATTTGACAAGGAACAGACATATAAGTATGACTTGGGATTGTTATCTCCTTGTTCTTTATTCCTAAATATTTAAGAGAAAGAAAAATAGCGTTACTACACGAGTCTACGGTCACGGCGTATGGAGAGCCTGTGTATTGACATAAGGACTGTTCGAAATCGGATGTTACTCTGTGTGGGTTCATATTATTCTATAGGTGAGTTACCTTCCTTATAAACCCAATTAAACAAGGCTTCTTCTAAAGCTTCATTAACGTCTCTAATCTGAACTCCGACCAAAGACAATTTTGAGTTATCAAGCAAGCAATTAGATCTTGGAGCTTTCGCTCCAAATTCGTAAAACGTTTTTTCATTTGAGAAAAAATTAAAATCATTTCTAATATTATATTTCGACATAAGGCGAGCAACCTGCTCGGTTGTAACATGTCCAGAATTAACAATATTATAAATACCGGTAGGGCAATTATTCAAATATAAATCCAAGCAAGCTTTAACAAAGTCTCCCCTATGAGAAATTGAATTTTTAACATTTAATAATTTGTCATAATTTTTTAACTTGCTAATGTAATTGCGAGAATTATCAAATTCATCGAAAGGAATCCTTAAACGGCAAATGTAAGAATTATCCTTGTCAATTAAATCTTCAGCCAAGGCTTTGGATCCAGAATAAAAAGAACAATTATTTTGTTTAAAGCTAAAATTGGGTGGGTCTTCTTCAGTAAACTCTTTGTCGTACCCATCGTAAATACATCCGGAAGAAATATGCATGAACTTAACACCAGCCTCCCTACAGACATTCGATATCGTTTTTGGTAATACAACATTTCCCTCTATCGTTTCCGCCTTATGGTCTTCACAGGCATCGACATTAGGCTTGCCTACGTATCCAGCGCAATTAATAATTAAATCATAACGAGCAGGACCCAAACAAGAACCAGTTGTTAGATAAGAGTATAGATCAGAAAAATTACAATAATTTATATTTACCCGCGAAATACCCTCATATGATAAATTCCTATTATTTAACTCATTTATGAATTGAGTTCCGATGTATCCTGTTTGTCCTAACACTAATATCATAATAGCTTTAGTAAATAATCTTTATAATCACTGTTTGGTGTTTCGGCCGTTATATTTTTTAGCTGTGTCTTGTTTATGAATTTTCTTTTGAAGGCAGCTTCTTCTATGCAGCCTATTTTGATTCCTTGTCTTTCTTCTATCACTTTAATGTATTGAGACGATTCGTGTAAGGATTTCGGGGTCCCAGCGTCTAGCCACGCACAGCCTCTATTAATTTTTATTAGTTTGACATTTTTATGAACAATGAATTGATTAATTACAGCAGTTATTTCAAGTTCTCCTCTTTCAGAAGGGGATGTCTTTTTAGTTAGTTTTACAACATCTTCATCAAATAAGTATAGCCCCGGAACTGCGTAGTTGCTGCTTGGTTCCTTCGGCTTTTCAACGACGCTTATAAGCTTTCCTTTTTCGTTTAGGTTGACTACACCATATCTTGTGGGGTCTTTTACTTCATACCCAAATATGGTACCCCCTGATCTGAATGTGCGAAAAGCCTGACCAAACACACGGCTTCCATAGAAAATATTGTCCCCAAGTATTAGCGCGACTTTATCACCCTTAATAAAAGTCTTAGCGATTAAAAACGCTTGCGCTATCCCTTCGGGCTTTTTTTGAATTTTATAACAAATTTTAACACCTAATCTACTTCCATTACCTAATAGCTTTCTATAACTGTTGATTTGATCAGGAGAAGAAATTAAACAAATATCTTTAATACCATTTTCAATTAATGTACAAAGAGGATAATATACCATTGGTTTGTCATATATAGGCAGTAGCCCCTTATTGTTTACCAACGCAGTAGGATATAGTCTTGAGCTTGATCCACCTGTCAGAATTATTCCTTTCACAATTCCTATAATAGCAGGATAAAGCACAAAATCAATTAAATACCGCACGA
>CEPX01192067.1_pt1 | contig 36368 bp, 44 predicted proteins | sample 361361 | NCBI WGS metagenome assembly CEPX01 (sample SAMEA2619974, study PRJEB7988) | marine metagenome | biome: marine biome (ENVO:00000447); feature: mesopelagic zone (ENVO:00000213) & marine oxygen minimum zone (ENVO:01000065); material: "saline water (ENVO:00002010), including plankton...
TCTTTGAGCACGTTCCTGAACTTTTTGGCTTTTTCACTGTTAAAAATATTAAGAACAGAATCCTGGGTTATATTCCCTATTATGTAATCGGGATAGTCCCTGCATAAAGCTACATTCCCATTTGGCATCAGTTCTGCAGTAAGCCATGGTGACACGCATCTATTATAACCAAACATATTCTTGGGACTTTCATAATATTTGGGGATATCTTCCGGTGCAAGATAGGGAATGAAAAGATAAAAAAAGGGATATTTCTTTTTCTTTATTCTCGATACAGTTGAAGACAAAGCACCAGTATTAACTTTACTGGAGCTGCCCACATAGCCTTTCCATGCAAAAGGGGTGCATCCAAGCTTGTTTTCCATTATCTTTGTGTGCTGCATGCCTATTTCAGGGGTTGTAAACCATGAATAATAAATTATAAGACCATCAGCAAGGAGATTTTTTGCTTCTTCAAATATTTCTTCCAGATTATCAGCATTATACCTGGATATTGTGCTTAACAACATTATATATGGTTTCTTCTTTCCAAGCTTTTCTTTTTCTTTCCTTATTTCTTCAATGCCTTCTACTAATGTATCATAACAGCCACGCATTCCCCGTATTTCATCATGCTTTTCTCTTGACCCGTCTAAGGAAAGCATAAGCATATCAAGACCCATTTCTACAAGGTCCTTTGCTGTTTCTTTTAGCTTAACCCCATTAGTCACAACTGCAGCAATCATCTTTTGGCGCTTAAGGTATTTCAAGAAAGGCATTATGTCCGGATAAAGAAAGGGCTCACCCCCCCAGATATAAAAGAAAGGCTTTAGTTTTTTTACATCATCAATAAGTTTCTTATAGGTTTCCAATGGCACAATTTTCTTAAGCTCTTCAGAGTCTTTTCTTATATTATAACCAGTCTCGCCCCACTGGCCGCACATCTTGCATCTAAGGTTGCACATGTTTGTTATCTTAATGCTGACCTGCTTAAGCTTTGAAGACTCGCCTTTCATAAAATAATAATCATAGTTTACTGTGATATGCTTTCTAATCAATCCTTTTATTATTTCAATAAGAATGTCAGGTGTTTTTGTTACTTCCTGCAATGCTTTAAGAGGCGTTCTGGAATGCATAAAAAAAGGGATAAATGAAGTTATTTAAATTTTATTGTTTTAATCGTTCCCTTAGAATTTAATGTATATTCTTTACCAGCCCATTTAATAGTGTTATTGAAAAGAGTTGTATACAGGCTGTACAAATTTATGAATAATACAGGATACAAATAAACTAAAGTCTCTTTTGTTATTCTCTCCTTTTTTATTAAGAATATAATCCCAAAATACAAATATAAAAACATAAACATTATAACAGATATAGTAAGATGAATTGTCCAGCGATTGGTTAAAAAGCTTATTATAAGATTTATTGGTAGCATAAAAATAGGAATCAAAATAATTGTAAAATTTATTAAAGCAAGTATCCAATAACCCTTTAGATAATATTTGAGAAACATGATTTGCCTTATAAGCCAGGTAACCCAGTCGCTTAAGCTTGTATTTTCTCTTATATGCCTGATTGAGATTGGAACACAGAATCCTCTCTTTCTTTTCTTAAGAAGGATTTTGGTTAGAGAGACGTCGTCCACACAAAACTTTTCCCAGGAGTTATTGACTTTTAACCTAAAAAAGTCATCTTTTCTAATAGCAAAAGATCCGCCCCAAACAGCGCCTGTTGCAATTAAAAGAAAATAAAGATAAGCATCTATAAATTTTTTAAAAACTAATGACAAATTTTCTCTTCGGTGAGTAGAAGAATCAAATGAAGTGGTAACTGTTATTTTTCTTGATTGTAAAGGCCTGACCAATCTAAATAGCCAGTTCTCTTCAATAATAATATCGCTGTCACAGAAGACATAAACATCTGCATTGGGATATTCCTCTATGCCCTTAAGCAGGTTAAAATTCTTTTGGCAGTTTCTAGAGCTCTTTCCAGCAATAACATGAGCGGCGTGGTTATATTTTTTCCTTATTTTTTCTATCTCTTTCACAGCAGGGTCATTAATAGATTCTGTAATAAAGATTAGTTTATAGTTATGAAACCTTTGGTTTGCAATAGATTCCAATGAAGCGCCTAATTCTTTGTTCCATCCCTTGCATGGAACAAAGACATGAACCTTAAATGATATTTCATTCTTAAGGGATTTAAGAGCTTTTGGGTAAGTGATATATTTATACAAGAAAAACTTAATCAATAAGACGATATTTATTAGAACAGATATTATTAAAATAAAAATTGCCCAGTTAATTTTCATCACTTTTTAGTTTTATTAATTGATTTATAAATTATTCTATCCTGCCAAAGCCAAAAATCAAAAACTATTTAATCTCTTATTGCTTTTTAGGAAAATAGAGTAAAATGAAAATTAGTATTATAATTCCTGCATTAAATGAGGATAAATGCCTCCCAAGGTTGTTGGAGAGCATAAAGAACCAAAGCTTTAAGGATTATGAGATTATTGTTGCTGATGCTAACTCAACAGATAATACCCCCAAGATTGCCAGAAAGTATGGGGCGAAGGTTGTGAAAGGGGGATTGCCGGGAGCTGGCAGGAATGCGGGAGCCAAGGCTGCAAAGGGAGATTTTCTTTTTTTTATGGATGCGGATGTTAAGCTGCCTGAAGATTTTCTTAAGAAAGTCTATCACGAAATGCAAGAAAAATATTTGGATTTAGCTACTTGCGGGTCCAAGCCATTATCAAGTCTCCTGATAGATAAGATTATGCATGATTTAGCTAATATTTATATTAAGCTTCATCAGTTTACAGAAGACCCGCATGCACCTGGATATTGTATATTTGTTTCTAAAAGGCTTTTTATGAGAATTAATGGCTTTGATGAATCAGTTAAGCTCGCGGAGGACCATGACTTTGTTAAGAGAGCATCGAGGTTTAGGCCTTTAAAGATTCTTAAATCAACAGAAATCATGGTAAGTGTAAGAAGATTAATAAAAGAGGGCAGGCTTAATCTGATTTGGAAATATCTGCGAGTAGAAATGTACAGGAAATTCAGAGGTGAAATAAGAAAAGACACTATTGATTATGAATTTAGCAAATTTGATAAAAAAAGAAAAAGAATATTGAATATAAAGTTAAGAAGACTGGAACAAAGACTAATTAGGATGAACAATGAATATAAAATATTCACAAGAAAATATATTATTGGAAACTTAACTGAAAATTATAAGCAACAATTAGAAAAGCTTAAGAGAAGGTTTGATAATATAAATAAATCGTTCAAAAAGATTGTATTGAATAATAAATAAAATGGACAAAATTACTGATAAAAAGCTTGATAAGTATCTTAAGCTTACTTCAAAAGCTATTAAGAAGGTTAAGCTGGTTAAGAAGGGCAAAGTGGACTTTGAGAAGGCAGGTGAGGATTTCTTAGATATGGCTTCAAGGTATTATAAGGATGCTTTGTTCTTTAAGGAGAAGGGTGACTTTGTTACAGCGTTTGCTGCTATTAATTATGCTCATGGCTGGCTGGATGCCGGGGCTAGACTTGGTTTATTTGATGTTAACCGAGACTCAAGATTATTTACAGTCGATTAACCTATTTAGAAGCTTTTTCTTAAAATTAATTCAATCTCAAAAGGGATAAAAGGAATCTTATAAAGCAAAGGAAATGGACTGAAATAACTCTTTTTGATTATTTCCATACTATTTTTATTAATTACATCAATTATTTGTTTCTCTTTCAAAACTGAAATATGAGTTTTATCATTATCTAAAAATCCAAAAAACCTATAAGGCCATGCATCGATAGGAGAAGATACAATTAAATACCCTCCTTTTTTTACCCTTTTAATAAGTTTTTCAAAGTTCTTTTTGAAATCTTTTGTGTGTTCTAAAACATCCATTGCGGTTATACAGTCAAAATATTCCTTTGGATGTGGTAGTGATTCATCAAGATCTACAATTCTCAAGTCAGCATATGGAACATAATTCTTTGCTTTGTTTATTGCAAATTCTGATATATCACAGCCATATACCTCATCAAAAAAACAAGAAACTTCCTTTATTAAAAATCCAAAAGCGCAACCTATATCTAAATATTTTCCTTGGAGCCCTTCTACTTCAATAAATGATATTATTCTTTTAAATGCTCTTGAAGTATTAGTCTTCTCATAATTAAAGTAATTTGATAACTTATGTCCATAGTAGTATTCTTTACCAAATATTCTCTTTTTATCGAATCTTACTGCCATTGAAGAAATAAAAAAGATTCTTTATTTAAGATTTTCTATGGAAAACTAAGTTAATAATTCTGATTAAAGGCAGAAAGATATTTAAACAAATCTTATTCTCTTTCTGTTATGGGCCCATAGCTCAGCCTGGTTAGGCTTATAAGCCCCAGAGAGAGCGATTGCCTCTTAATAGGCAATGGAGTGAGCAAAGAAGTCAAAAGCTTCGCTCATTAGGTCCAGGGTTCGAATCCCTGTGGGCCCGTATTTTTTCATTTAGACGGTCACTATGAAAACCAATCTCTTCAACAGCTTTTCTTAATTTCTTCCTTCCGTTGATATATAAGTAATTAGTTACAAAATTGTTTCTAGTTACTTTATGATATTCTAAGATGTTATAATATGAATTAGCTTTAATCCCTAATTTTTGAAGAGCTTTTTTACAGTCACGTACTAGTCTCATGCTACACGTTTTTAAATGCATCACTGGGTACTTTTCCACTTTCTTGAAACATAATGAGAAATCTGTATCAATGATACCTCTTAAACATGAGGTTAAGTACTTCTTTTTTTCCCATATACAATCGGGGATTCCTATATTTTCTTTCTTATTTACAGGTAAGCCAATAATCTTATTATAAAATCCTACTAAACCCTTAGAACAAATCTTTAATCTAATTTCGCTTTTATTTCTTCCAACAACTGAAACTGGAAAGGCAAGATTATACAAATCCTTCTTTAATTTTCTGACATGATTAGATATATAATCTTTGTCTAAATAAGCATTTCCTGAAACATATATCTGATATTCTTTCTTCTTTAAGATATATGATCCAATATGGCCGTCACCTATCATTATTCCTATATCTTCGGCTAACTTTTCTGACATTTCCTGCGGCAAGGTTAATTCTCTTTTAATATCAAATCTACTTAGATTAACTTTCGAGATATCTAATTTCATTTATATTGCCTCATTTTTTATAATAATTAAATCTTTTGTTTTTGGAGAATATGAGGTGTTGAGATTAGATTGAGAAATTAATAGGTAAATCAGTTTTGAAAGTCCCGTTGGGCCCATTTTATTTTCTTTCTTTAGAATTCTATTGCTTTAACCTTTTCTTGAGGTCTTCAACAATCTTGACGGGACTTGGGTCTGTTTCATATTTTAATGCAAGGTAGTAAGATGCCCAGTCGCCGATATAAATCGCAGAGAATATCTTTGTGAGGGTGCTGCCTCCTCTTAGCATGATCTCTGTTACAGATATTCCTTTCTTTTTTATTATCTCTTTGGTTATATCAAACCTTTTCCTGATTCTCATATGGTCATCTTCATCTTTTATAAGGATAACATGGTAATCTCCTATAACATTTGTGTAGCCAACTATTTCATTATGGTTCAGCTCAGGGAGCATGTTGCAGAATGCATGCACCTTGCTGTTTTCATTAAAATCTATCTTCCATTTATAGGCAATAGCATATAACCTGTCTGAGGAGTATATCAAGGGTATTTTTCCTTCCAGCTTCCTGGCTATATCTTTTGCTCTTTCTTCAAAGATAGGCTTTTTCAGGGTGTTTATGGTTTTTTCTATGTCCCCGGAGATATCGCTTATTATCTTTGAGTTCATTAACACATTTAATATGGGTAGGAACAGATAAGCATAGGCAGATCTTGGCTGTATGCCTTCCGGGACTTTGATAAGTATTTGCCTTTGTTTTGTGGCCAGCTCTTCCAGTTTCCCGTCAGAGGCTATAACAATTATATGGGCTCCTTTTCTTAAGGCATTCCTGTAAGCATAGATTGTTTCTTCAGTGTTGCCTGAGTAGGATATAACAAACACTAAAGACCTCATGTTTGTAAATTCAGGCAAAGAATAGCCTTTGTTTACAAATATAGGTATGCTTGTAGAGTAAAAGAAGGATTTAAGGATTTCTCCAGGCAAGGCAGAGCCGCCCATGCCGGTGATTATTATGTTGTCGACCTTATCGCTTATTTTAATGTCTTTTCCCAGTTTAGAGGCCTCTTCCATCTGCTTGGGAAAATTCTTTAGAACATCGTACATATTTTCCGTATCATAGGTTTCAATATCAAATTCTTCTTCCATTTTGATTAGTGAATTTAGCTATCTATTTAATTTTTTCTAAAAAGATTTAAATAATTAGGGTTTTAACTATCAAATATTATGATAAAAAGAGTTCCAACTGGCATTCCAGGGTTTGATAAGATGGTCAAGGGAGGGTTTAAAGAAAAAAGCATCAATCTTGTGTGCGGGCCTGCTGGCACAGGCAAGAGCACGTTTGCGATTCAGTTTCTGGTTAACGGCATAATAGGATTTAATGAGAACTGCGTTTATATTACCTTTGAAGAAGAGAGGAATCAGATAATCAGTAATATGCTGCAATTTGGCTGGGATCTTGAGGAACTCGAGAAAAGCGGTAAGTTTGTTTTGTTGCAGTATGCCCCGGAGATGGTAAAGGAACTGGTTGCAGAGGGCGGGGGAGTGTTGGATGAGACGATAGAGAAGGTTAAAGGCAAAAGGATTGTTATAGATTCTATTTCATCTTTCTCCTTGTTATATCAGAATGAATATGAAAGAAAACAGGCTTGCTTAAAGCTCTTTGAACTGATTAGAAGATGGGGGTATACAGCTGTTTTTACTGCGGAAGATGAATTGGTCCATATGGAGAATGCAATCTCAACTGAACTGGAGTTTGAGGCTGATTCAATGGTTTTTTTGTATAATGCTAAAACAAAGGGGAAAAGGAAAAGGGCTATTGAAGTAGTGAAAATGAGAGGAACCAAGCATGTGAGAAAGGTTCTTGGTTTTGATATAACTGAAAAAGGGATTGTTATTAACCCTAATGATGTTGTTGAGGTTTAGAGGAGGAAATTAAGATAATGGATGAAGAAAAAAAAAGACTCCATGATATTATTGATGGCTTAGCAAGAAGCATTGATCTTACTGATGATCCAGGGCATTTTGTAATATGGGCAAAAAGGCTAGAGGGATATAGTTTTAAGCAAGAACACCTTGATTTGGTCAGGGGAAAAACAAAAGGTTATTTCAGGATAAATGTAAAGAGACTGCTTAAAGAGGAAAAAGAGTTAGATAAAGATAATGAAGAAATTGAGCTTAAAATAAGAGAAATAATAAAGCTTCTTAACAGGTTGGGTGCTAAGCCAGGAGATATAACAATTAAAAAGCGTATTAAATTTCTATGCAGGGATATTTTTGAGAAGATAAGAGGCAAGATGGATTATTGCGAAGCGATAGAGAAAAAGATTGAAAGATTAGATTATATCCTTAAGAATTTAGAAAAAGAAGAAGAAATAGAAGAGGCAGCAGCCTGAATATCAGGGGCTTTTCTGCTAAGATGCTGAATTTCTAGTACCTATAATGTTCTGGCTTGTAAGGGCCTTCAACCTTAACTCCTATATATTCTGCTTGTTCCGGAGTTAATTTGGTTAATTTTGCCCCCAGCTTTTCTAAGTGCAGCCTTGCAACCTCTTCGTCCAGCTCTTTTGAGAGCATGGAAACTCCTAACTTATGCTCTTTTGTCCAGAGGTCTATCTGGGCAAGTGTTTGGTTTGTGAATGAGTTGCTCATTACAAAGCTTGGATGGCCTGTTGCACAGCCCAGGTTTATCAGCCTTCCTTCTGCTAATAAGTAAATCGAATGCCCGTCTTCAAAGGTGTATCTGTGCACAGGGCATTCGCTGCCTTTGATTTCTTCTTTTTTTATTCCAGGCCATTTTTCGAGTTTTGATACCTGGATTTCATTGTCAAAGTGGCCTATATTACAGACAATTGCCTGATCTTTCATCCTGCTCATGTGCTCTGCTGTTATAATGTCCCTGTTGCCTGTTGTTGTGACATATAAATCAGCTTCCGGCAGGGCATCTTCCACTGTGCATACCTTAATTCCTGCCATGCATGCCTGTAAAGCGCAGATTGGGTCAACCTCAGATACCATAACCTTCGCCTTCTCATTTTTTAAAGATTCTGCTGAACCTTTTCCAACATCTCCATAGCCGCATACCATTGCAGTCTTGCCTGATAAGAGAACATCCATTGCTCTTTTGATGCCGTCTACTAAAGAGTGCCTGCAACCATATACATTATCAAATTTTGATTTTGTTACAGAATCGTTGACGTTTATAGCGGGGAATAATAGTTTTCCTTCTTCCATCATCTGGTAAAGCCTGTGAACGCCGGTTGTTGTTTCTTCAGAGACTCCTTTGACTTCTTTTGCAGCTTTCTGCCATCTTTCTTTGTCTTTATTGTATTCTTCTTTGAGGCAGGCCATTAATTCTTTGAAGTCTTCTCCTTCGTTGCTGTAATCTTTGTCTAGTAAAGAGGGGTCTTTTTCAATGTCAACGCCTTTGTGGATCATTAAGGTAGCGTCTCCACCGTCGTCAACAATAAGGTTAGGGCCTTTTCCGTCTCCAAAGTTAAGAGCACGCTCTGTGCATAACCAGTAATCTTTTAATGATTCTCCTTTCCAGGCAAATACTGGTACGCCGGATTTTGCAATGGCTGCTGCTGCATGGTCCTGCGTTGAGAATATGTTGCAGGAAGCCCATCTGACTTCAGCTCCTAGTTCTGTTAGGGTTTCTATAAGGACAGCTGTCTGGATTGTCATGTGCAAACTGCCTGTGATTCTTGCGCCTTTTAATGGCTTTTCTGGTCCGTATTTTTCTCTAGTTGCCATCAGGCCGGGCATTTCCTTTTCTGCTATTTGTATCTCTTTTCTTCCAAATTCTGCGAGATTGATGTCTTTTACCTTATAATTTTCAGTTTCATCCATTTTATTTTCCCCCTAGTTTTAATGTCTTATTATATTCAATAAATCCAATCTTTTTCCAGAAATCGTTTGCTTCAATATCTGAATGGTATATGCTGACTGTGATGAAAGTTATGCTGTTCTCGTTGAACCATTTTAATATTTGTTTAGCAAGAGATTTTCCAATCCCTTTATTCCTATGTTCCTGATTAATGTAGCATTCCTGTATGTAGCCTTCTTTTTTTATCTTAAATTCCGGGTGTCTTGTCTTGATGATGCCTCTAATATAGCCAATTATCTTTCCGTCTTCTGTTGCTGTGAGTAGTAAATTGTTATCTTTTTGGATGAATTCTTTGAGTTCTTCTATCATCTTCTCTTTAAAGTTAGGTTCGTCCAGCTTATCAGCTTCGTCCATTGCATCGAACTTCCTGTATAAGTCTAAAGCTAAACTTGATATCTCTTCAATGTCCTTTTCTTCTAGTTTTGTTATTTGCATAATTGGGTGTGAATATTTGATATTTATATATTCTTTTGTCAGAAAACCTTAATTTATCCATTTTTATTCCTAAATACTGGACAAATTGGAAAGATTTAAATAATAATTGGACATATAATGGATTATTCTCGATAAAAAAGACCTTAAGATAATAAAAGTCCTTAAGCAGGATAGCAGGAAATCTATTAGAGATATCGCCAAGCTGACTAAGTTAAGGCCTTCAACTGTTCATCTGAGGATGCAGAGGCTGAAGAAAGAGGGTGTTATCGAGAGGTTTACTGTTAAGCTGGATAATAAGGCTGTTGATGAGAATTTTATTGTGTTTTTGTTTGTTGTTACAGAGAGTGATCTGCCTAAATCTTTTTTCAGCAATTCCTGTGTCAAGGAAGTGTTTGGGATAACAGGAGAGTATGATTTGTTGCTGAAGCTGAAGTTTAAGGATATTGATGAGTTTAATGGTTTTATTATTGGGTTGAGGAAGAATAAGAATATTAAGAAAACACTGACGATGGTGAGTACTGTTAATGTTAAGGAAGAGGTTTAGTGAATGACAAAGTATTTAAAGGATAGGTTCAGGGATAGCTTATTATTAAATGAGGTGAAAACAAAAATGGGATGCGGATGTTGTGGTTCTAAGGCAAAGCCAAAGAAGAAGGCCACTAAGAAAAAAACTGTTAAAAGAAAGAAGAAGAAATAATCTTTCTCAAAAGAGAATCTTTTTTTTTAATTTTATTTTTGTGATTGTGTTTGTTAATAATTCTGTTACTTTCTCAACATTCTGCTTGAATATTCCCAGTATTTCTTCCCATGTTACTGATTCCTCTTCTTCAGCCCAGCTGTCATAGTCTGTAGCCATGGCAACAGCAGCATAAGGTATGCCTGCTTCGTTTGCTAATACACATTCAGGAGCAACGCTCATGTTGATCACATCTGCTCCCCATACCCTGAACATATTAGATTCTGCTTTTGTAGAGAATCTTGGACCTTCTATAGTGATGACTGTGCCTTTTTCATGGTGCTTTATCCCCAATTCTTTTGCAGTCTCAATGAAAGCTTTTCTTAAGTCATCTGAAAAGGGCTCGGGCATGGCTGTATGCTTTGCATTCTCTCCTCCGCCTCCGGGGAATGTATCATGGAAAGTAATAGGCCTATGCCTGGTAAAGTCGATGAACTGGTCTAAGACAACTAAATGGCCGCGATCAATCTCTTTTCTTAGGCTGCCGCAGGCGGTTGTTGCTAATATGTGTGTGCATTCCTGTTCTTTTAATGCATGTATGTTAGCCCTGTTATTGACTTTTGTGGGTGTTATTTCGTGTCCTCTTCCATGCCTTGCAATCAGAACAACATCAACACCTTTTATCTTCCCGGTTTTTAAGGAGGAGGGTTTTCCATAAGGCGTATCAACTTCTATTTCTTTTGCGTCTTCAAGAATGTCCGGATTGTCCAGTCCACTGCCACCGATTATACCAATCTTTACCATCTTTATAATTAGTGATTATTCTTTCTTTTAAGAAATTTACTTTTTTATAATTCCTTCTTCACAGCCTTATCAGAGATTATAGCAGAATTGCCTGATTTGTCTTCTATGATTATCTTGAGCTTTTCTTCTCCCCATAGAACCTTGTTGAGCTTTTTCAACAATTTCTTTGCCTTTTTCTTTGCAGCTGGGTCTTCCTCAGCCTCTTTTGCTGATTCTATAGCAGATTTTACCCTGTTTAGGATGCCTTCTATGTTTGTTATATAGCCGTTAGAGCTTGGACCGGGATCAATCGTCATGACATGAGGTATTTTGACCTTTGCTTCGCTTGATTTTACAACCCTTATGTTTAGATCATCCTTGGATTCAATTTCTATGCTATAAACAACCGACTCCTTTTTTTCAGCGCATTCTATATCAGATTTGTGGTATTTGCAGTTGCTGCAGTTCATTGAGAAAATGTATGCTTTTCCAAAAAAGGGCACTTCTTTCAGAGCTTCTATTAGAGAAAGAGTCTTTTTCTTGCATATAGGGCATAACTGGTTCTCTAATTTGCTGGCATCTTCCATAGAACATAAGAATTTAGGATAGGGTATTTATTCTTTTCGTTTAATTATAATATATGTTATAATAATCATAAAAAGAAATAAAAAATTACTCTTCTTTGGTTATTTCTTCAGTATCAGTAGTTATCTCGCTGCTTTCCTTGCTTTTGTAGATACGGGCAAAGGATGGCGTGGCTACAATGTAATCCTCACCAAACCCTGCAATCTCGCCTTCAACAGCGTCACAGGTTTTCTTCAATTTATTGACTGCTCTTTTAAGCTCTACTAAATCTTTGTCTTTTAAAGGCTTTATATTGATAAGAGCAATGGTATAGCCTTCCCTTAAAGAATCTAAGATTTCCCTAATATCCTCAAAATCATTCATAACAAAAGGCCTTACCATGATTTTAGATTTTATTTCTTCTTCGCCTTCAGTATTTAATTCAACATAGCCTTCTTCCCCTTCTTCGCTTGGCTCTTCCTCGCCTTCTGTATAACTTTTGAACTTGTCCTTTATTTGAGAGAAAAATCTTTTCATTTTAAAACCCCTCCAGATAAAATTATTATAGTGATATATTTAAAGTTTTTGTTTTTACCCTGCAGGAAGTGTTGCAAAACAGGGTTTCTTAACTTAAATAAAGATATCCTTACAAATCGGCTTCACCCAAAAACTCGCATAGCTCGGGTTGCCATCGGGCTCGCTTTTAGCTTATTTAGCAGGAATAGCTGGGTTCCCCTTGAGGGACTACCCCCTTCCAGCTTTGATTATTAGTATCAATAAAAGCTCGCATAATTGATGGCAACCTTTTTTTTGGATGAAGCCTTACAAATCAAAACCTTTATATACTACTTTATTTATAGAGGTTCCAGTTAAAAAAAGGAGGTTGATAAAATGCCATTAGATATTCAAGGGGTAACTCTTTCTATAATAATAGGTACTTTAGCAGCTATTGTGTATGCTTTGAGGATATTAGTGCTTATGGAAAGAAGAATGGGAAGGATAGAGCTGCATATAGAGAAGATAGCTGAAAGGATAATCAGGGAAGAGCTTAAGATAGAAAGAGCCATAAAAGGAAGATCAGCTAAGAAAAGAAAGAAGAGATAAAGATTTTCTTTTTCTCATTTTTCCTATCTTTTCTTTTTACATATAAATAAAAATATTGACCAGAAAATGAATCTTGTTAAAAGGAAAATCAGGGACATGAGAGAACTTAAGATTCAGGGAGCTGAGAATGTTGCTAAGGCTGCTGTTCTTGAATTGAAGAAATGCGCTGATAAGTCAACTGCCCTGACCAAAACAAGGCTGCTTAGGGAACTGGAGAAAACCAGGCAGGAATTGTTTAAGAGCAGAGCAACAGAGCCTTTAATGAGGAACACATTAAGCTATATTCTTTCGAACATTGAAGGCAAGGATGCAGAAGAGTTGAAAGAGGGATTCTATTCCAATGTTAAATATGCTTTAGACCATTTCCGAACTGTTGAGAATAAAATAGCTGATATTGGGGCAAACAAAATAGGGAACGGGATGGTGGTTTTTACGCATTGCTATTCTCCAACAGTAATGGCTATCTTAAAGAAGGCAAAGCAAAAAGGGAGAAGTTTTGAGGTTTATAATACAGAGACAAGGCCATCGCTTCATGGCAGGGTTGCAGCAAGCGAGCTTAACAAGCTTGGGGTGCCTGTTACCCATTATGTTGATTCTGCAATGAGGTTAGCAGTCAAAGAGGCTGATATAGTGCTCTTAGGGGCAGATGCAATAACGCCAGACAAGGTTATAAGCAAGATCGGCTCAGAGATGGTTGCGGAATTGGCTAACAGATATGATATCCCTGTGTTTGTATGTAGCAATTCATGGAGATTTGATTATAAGAGCATTTTTGATTTTGGGGGTTTAGAGCCAGGGAAAGCTAAAGAGATATGGAACAACCCTCCAAAGAATGTAAAGGTATGCAATTATGCCTTTGAAAAGATTGAGCTTGGGTTAGTTACAGCTGTTATATCAGAGATTGGTGTGTATAGACCTTCTGTGTTTATTGAAGAGGTTAAAAGAAATTATGGCTGGATGTGCAGGGATATAAAGTTAATTTGAGCGCTTCTTTAGCTCCTTTTTCAGCTTTTCAATCTCATCTTTAATTTTCTTGATCTTCTGGGCATTATCTTCCTGGTTAACTAATTTACCACATTCAGGGCATTTAAAGTTAAAATCTGTGGCCTGCTCAAAATCCAGCCTTATACAGTTATCCTCACAAATAAAGAAATAGTTATTTTCTTCTCTTCCCAGCCTGCTCTTAAGGTTATCTAACCTTTTCCTTTTTAAGTCATAGAACAAATATTTGATTCTTTTAGGGTTGAATGTCCAATAATAGATATACCAGCCCTTTTTTTTGTCTTTCTTCCTTATAAAAGAGACTAAATTGGCTTCATAGAGCCTGTATAACATGTTTCTTGTCTCATTTACCTCTTTCTTGATTTTTTCAGCTATCTTAAACTCTGAGATGTTCTTTTTATCCTTTAGATACTTAATTAGGGGGATTACATCCTCCCCTGATGCTTCGCTTACTACTTGCTCAACAATCTTGCTTGTGACCCTCATTTTAGATTAATTAGAATGTGTATTTAAAAATATTTCTAATAATTCTGACTAATTAGCTCATTTATCAGCAATCCTCTGGTCTTTGCCATGTTAATATCAGCAATATAGGACCTGTTTGTCTTGTTCAAGTCCTCTAAAGTAAGGAAAACCCAGTCTGAGCTCTTGAATTTAACAGCTATCCAGGGCTCTGCGCCAAAGATTCTGGAGAATTCCTTTAAAGCCTCTATTTCTTCTCTTGTGAAGTATTTCTTGTTATCCTTTGTAAGTTTACACTCAATCGCCAATCTTCTTATTCTGTTTCCTACTATAAGGTCTGGAGAAGGGTATTTTGTAGAGCCTGAGCCAGCAATCCTGTGGCAAGCAAGCCCCAAGCCCCAGAACTGGTGCACTAAATCTCTTTCTCCGTTTATTCCTTTGGATTTGCAGGACATTTTACAGCTTAACCTTCATAAAGTCATAAGCAGCAAAGCTGTTGTCAAACACGTTCCTTGCGTCTTCTTCAAGCTCCTGTGTGCTATGGTATCTGTTACTGAAATGCGTAAGAATTAATTTCTTAACATCTGCCTTGTTTGCTATTAAAGCAGCCTGTTTAGCGGTCATATGATAGTATTCTTCAGCTTTGTTGGAGAGCTTGGATGTGTAAGTGGATTCGCAAATCAATACGTCTGAGTCTTTTGCCAGCTTATAGGAATTGTTGCATGGCAAAGTGTCTGCAATATAGGTTATCTTCTTGCCTTTTTCTAAATATGTTGTGTCTTTAGGGTTTATCTTTTTGCCTTTGAATGTGATTGGCTTGTTTTCCTGCAGTTTGCCGAGCAAAGGGCCTTCAGGGATTCCAAGCTTTTTTACTGCTTTGACATCTATCCTTCTTTTGTCCTTTTCTGTGAAGCAAAAGCCAAGGGTTTTGATCTTGTGGTCTAATTCTGTTGCCTGTAAAGAGAACTTGTTGTTTTCAAGGATTGTGCCTTCTTTTACTTCCTGTATCTTTATGTCTGTTCTTCTGTCAAAGACAAAGGCTTTGAACATGTTTTTCATCCTTTCTTTGGTGCCTATAGGCCCGTATATCTCAAGTGTTTTGTTGTATTCGCTTGCGCCCAGTGTTTGAATTAAACCTGGTAAGCCTAATACATGGTCGCCATGCCAGTGGCTTATAAGGATCTTGGTTACTCTGGTTAGCTTTATGCCTGCTGTCTTGATCTGCCTTTGGATGCCTTCACCGCAGTCAAACAGGAGCCCGTCTGTTCCGAACTCTAGTAAAAACCCTGAATGGTTTCTTTCTTTTGTTGGAACCATTGCTGCTGTTCCTAAGAATGTTAGTTGCATTTTAGGTTAAATACTTTTTTGGTTAATATAAAGATTTCTATTTAATGAGAAAAGAAAACCTTTAAATATAACCAAACCCTAGAATCAAGGATATCATAAAACAAGAGGTGATTTTAATGACTAATTTACTGTTTAATAAAAAGGCTCAGATGGGCCCAAGGAAGATTATTTCCTTGCTGTTGGGTCTTGGTTTCTTGGCATTGGGAGCTATTCCTTTGCTGAATAAGTTTGGTGTTATAGGATTTTCACTCCCGGCAGTGCCCATGTTAGCAATTTGGATATTATGCGTTGCAGGAGGAATTTTCCTTTTGGTGGATGCAATCGCAGAAGCTATGGAGAATACGCTCAGGGCTGTTAGTGCAGTTGTTGGCTTAGTGGTCTTGGCTATTGGATTGATTCCTTTATTGAACCAGTTTAATGTGATAAGCTTCCAGCTGCCTGCAATAGGACAGGTAATTGACTTTGTGTTTGTTGCCGGCGGTATATTGCTTATTATAGGCGGGTTTGTAGAGATGTAATTATTTTATTTATTTATTTAATTATCTGCTTCTGTTATTTGCTTTTTTTAGGCGAGAAAGAATTTTACAAAATTCTTTGCTGATTAAATCATCCTAAGATTAGTAAGGCTGTTTTGTAAAAACAGCTTTTCAGCTGAAAGAATTGGATTAAAGAAATAATTATTATAATAAGAAATCATTTCTAATAAAGCCTAATAATAAAAGAAATCTTTATTCTGCCTTAGCAGATTCTTTAGAGCCTGGCTTAGGGAAAGGCCTTTTAACATCAATAGGAATAACGCCTTTCTCAAATTCCATCTTTGCTATCTCAACAGGGTTATACTTGATTCTCTTTAAGTCTTTTTCACTAAGCTTTACCATGAAAGGAGCGCCCATGCTGATCTGCAGAGCTCTGCTTCCAACAAGCCTTGCTTTTTCAAACCTTGTGTAATCTTTTTCCTGGCTTTTTTCCTGCAACTGAATCACCTTAATATCTTAGAACTTGTTTGTTTATAAATATTTCCTTAGCTCTTTGGTCTTTTTTACTGCTAAGGTTATCATATTGTCAACATCTTCTTCGGTGAGCACATCATCTCCGCCTTTCTGCAGAGCGCATATTGTGCCGTCTGCTGTGGCTGCCGCAGTTAATCTGGCATCTATAAATTCCTCTTCCTCGTTTGAAGGGTCAATTATATAATTCCCTCCGATCTTATGGACTGTCACAGACAATGGCTCTTCATTTAATTTCAAACCCTGCTTTGATTTCTTTTTGTAATCTATATTTTCTCCATCAATTTCAGGAAAATGCATATTTTTAAGTGCAGCTAATGCAGCAAGTGAAGATGCGTCAAATAAATTGCCTTCATCATTTATAACGCATATATCTATCAATAAAAGCCAGACCTTTTCCCCTTCTTTGATGCATAGCTTTTTGAAGTCAATGGCTTTGCTTTCTCTGATGCCCCTGTCAATTACCCTTGCTAATTCAACAGCCTGTGTGCTTGGCGGCCCTCCTTCAAAATCAGGGTTAGAGAGCGGGTATAGTTCAGCGCCAACCATTATGGTGCCTTCATCCGGCGTATCAGGATAGGGGGAACCAACTTCTGTTTTGATTCCAACTATAACCTCGGTGTTTCCTATCTTTACTCTTGCAGAGCCTTCAGCATTCTTAGAAATATCATATTCTATTGTTATCTTCCTGTGCTCATCATTCTTTCTGCCATCAAACCTGATATTTTGGTTAATGCAGTTGATTATATGCTGTTTTAGGTTGTTATACATTTTATTAGACGTTATATTTATCCTTTATAGCCTTTTTCTGGAGCTCAAATATCTTTTGGCTTGCTTTTTTGCCCAGTTCTATGGCTTTTTTGATGTCCTCCTGCTTGATCATCCCGTCCATCTGCAGAAGGCTTATATTATTAGATTTTGTTGTGATGGCAATAGGTATATCAACAGCGCCATCCATATCTTCTTCTTCCTTGCTTAAGTCAACTACTACTTCACCATTAACAATGCCAACAGCAACAGCTGCAACAAGCTCTTTCATTGGCACACCTGCTTCTGCTAAAGCAATTGACGCAGCGCAAATGCCTGCGCATCTTGAGCCGGCATCTGTCTGCGGGAATTCTATAAAAATATCAATAACTGAATTGGGAAATTCGCCAAGGTTAATCACGGGCAGAAGCGCTTTCTCAGTAACCAAAGATATCTCTTTGCTTCTTCTGCTTGAGCCTGGCCTTATCCTTTCGCCAGAGCCTGAAAAAGGCATCATATTGTAATTGCATCTTAAAATTCCTTTTTCCGGGTTTTGCAAAAATCTAGGGTAAAGGTTCCTTGGGCCGTAAACTGCTGCATAAGCAATAGTATTGCCTATCTTAAAGGAAGCAGAGCCATCAGCTCTCTTGATTATGCCGGCCTTTGCCTCTATCTTCCTTAATTCATCAACATTTCTTCCATCAGGCCTTTTCATTTTTATAAGATTTTTCTAAATACTCCTTTATTTTGTCAGTCAAGCCGCTTGTATGGGCTTCTCTTTCAATCTTTCTTATTGTATTAACAGCAATTAATTCGTTTTTTGGCTCTCCATTAATCCATATTAACCCATTTTGGCCAACAGTGATTATACACTTAGTATGGTCCTTGATTAGATTGACCATAGAACCCATCTTCCCTATTATCCTTGGCACTTTATAGGGGTTAACGCTGATTATCCTGCCCCCAATAAGCTTTCTCAGACCAGGGCCTTTCATAGTCAAATCTATCAATTTTTGAGAAGTCACATTTATGATCTTTGTTGCAATATGGTCTCCTAAATTATAAAACTCTGTTAGATCAGCTCCTTTGCTTATAAATTCTGATGTTGCATCTTTAACGCCAAGCATAGCGGAATAGGCTGAATTGGTCTCAACCCTCCATCCTGAGAATGATATATCCACTACTTCACCTATTATAACATCTCCTCTTAGGGGAACATATTTGCCTGATAATGGCAGTATACTGATTATTTTTCCCCTTACATCAAATAAACCTAATCTAGAAGCAACTATTTCATCCTTATCTTTGTAAGTGCCTTGACCAGCAGAATATTCTTCGCCTTTTGTTAACACTTCTCCTGGAACTGCTATTTCCTTATCCTTTTTTAATAAACTCATTTCCTTTTCTTCTCTCTTATAGTATGGAAATCCTTATCCCTTTATATATCTTTTTAAAAATCAGAGAAAAATTGCCTCTTTTTAAAGCTTTCTACTTTGTATTTAATACCTTACTTTCCACTTCACCGTGGCATAATGCGTTCAGTTTTTGATGAAAGTCCTCTTCTAAGCCCCCAGGAAGCTCAATTACAGCCACAAGGCTGCCATCTTTTTGCCATTCATCTTTTAATAGCCTTCCAAAGGATTTCAGGATTGGGTAAGATTTTGGGGCATAACTGGCTGGTATTTTTACGGCGATTTCCTTAATTTCAAACCTAATTGGGAGTATTATCCTTATTTTCTTTAGAATATCCTGTACCTGGGCCTGAACAGGCTTATGCTCATCTATATGCACCTTTGCAGCTTCTATGGCGTTTTCTATTCTGGCTATAGGATGTGGAATATGCGTTTTTGGGTCAACGCCGTTCCTGTGGATAATCTGTATGATTTGTTTCCTTTTCTGTTCTCTTAGCTTGTTCTTGTACTCGGTTGTTAAGGGAATTTCTCCCTTTTTTACTATTATCCCAGCAACTTCAAAGATGTCTGATGTGCCAAATACCTGCTCAATTTCCTTTTCAGAAGCTTCAAGGCCTTTTTTTGCATCAGAGAATATCTTTTCAGCCACCAGAACATCTTTTATATCAATATTTTCCCCATGCTTAAGGCTAAGGGCTTTATCAGGATCAACACATACCTCAAAATCCTTCCCTTCTTTTCTAAGTTTGGCTGTGTCAAGAGAAACTCTTTCCTTATCATATGTTGTTCCAACCATTTGGGAAATGAGGATTTCTACTTTTTTTGCCTTTTAACTTCTTTAAGAAGCTTTTCTATACTGAGCTTTGGGATTTTTTTAAACTTTCTTTCATTTGTTCTTATGTAAGCTGCATCAATCCTGGCAGCATCAAAGTTCTTGTCAAGAATCTTGGCAAGAGCCCTGATTATTATTTTTAAGGCGTCTTCGATTGTTAATGTTTCCTTGTATTGCTTGTGGAGCATTTCCTCGATCTCTGTTTCCCCTTCACCGATAACGCTTGCTTTGTATTGGAAATAGATTCCTGTTGGGTCGGTTTCAAACAGCCTTGGGCCATTAGCGTCAACGCCGGCTATTAGAATGCTAACACCAAAAGGCCTTAGCCCTGCGCTTTGGGTGCAGATTTGCTTTAGGTCGCAGATGGCCTTAACAACGCTAAGAACATCTATCTCAGAATCATATGTTAACCTATGCTGCTGCGCTTTATTTTGCGCGTTTTCTATCAAAACTCTTGCATCGGATAAGATTCCTGAAGCGCTTGCGCCTATATGCTCATCTATCTGGAATGTTTTTTCAACTGATTCCGGTATGATCAGGCTGTCAACAATCCTTTTGTCAGTTACTAATAAGACACCATCAGAACAAACGATTCCTATTGCGGTTGAACCCTGTTTAACAGTCTTTTTAGCATATTCTACCTGTAACAGTCTTCCGTCAGGGCTGAACATTGTTATGGCCCTGTCATAACCCATTAATTGATGCGGCATTGGTTGCATTTTTGAATCACCTTTTTAGATTATTTTTTCAGCTTTTTTTAGTATACCTGAAACCCCTAATGAGCTTATTATAACATCCTGCTTGTCTACTTTGTTTACAAGTGTTAGTATAGCCTTTAAGTGGTTTATATATTTATTGTTTATTTTTATGATACCTTTCTGTGATTTGGGATTGTATTTGTCTTTCAGGAACATTGGGGCTGCTTTTGCAAACCCTAATTCTCCAAAGAATTTTAGGCATCCCGAGTAAATGCTTTTGATAACGCTTTCAGAAGATTTAAGAGGGGATCTTGATAATATCTGGAACACCAGGTATCTCTTTTTTTCTCTTAAGCTTGGAAGAAGTGGTTTTGTTTTCATTAGAAATATTGTTGTATTGTGATTTATAAAAGTTGCTGTTTTTATTTTTTCTTTCTTTTTGTATTCTTTTTCTTCTTAATCTTGCTAATCTGCCTCTTTAAGGATGAAACTCTTTTGCGTAGCTTCTTAATATCTACTTTGCTTAGCTTTTTTGCTGGCACTGGCGCTTCTGGTTCGGTTGGGGCTCTGAGATGTGATAAAAAGAATCTTAATTTGATGGGGTTAATCTCATTGTCCGAAAGAATTAATCTGTTCATTGTTTATTTGAATAAGCCAAAGAGTTTTTTTGGTTTCTTTTCCGGTTTTCCAATAGGTTGTAAAGGTGGTATTGGAACAGGACCTGTTTGCTGAGGACCTGGCGGTGGGGTTATTGGAGGTAATGGGGCTGGTAACGGAGGCATTGGGCCAGGCGGCTGATTTTGAGGAGATGGTGGCTGGTTTAATGGAGGAGGCATTGGATGAGGCTGCGTTCCCATAGGCGGTTTATGGTGAGGGGTTTCTTTGGGTTTTTTTACTAGGTCTGCAACTGCAATTATGCCTTCGGCTATCTCTTTATTCTCATAAATCAGCTTGTCAAGCTTTTCAATGACCTGGTCAAGCTTGTGTGAGTAAGGGTCAGTTTCTTCAAGCTTCATCTGGTCGCTGGCAACCTTTATAATATCTATCAATTCGCCTAGATTTCTGTTTAATGTTTCAATCTTTTCTGCAGAAAGCCCGGAACCTTTTAGTTCTCCTAATTCCTTCTTTATTCTTGCTATGTCTTTTCCAGGCAGAAGCTCATAATCTCTGACCATTTGGCACCTCTTTTTTTAGCTAAGTTTTATATACAGATAGAATATTTATAAATGTTACGAAAAAATATATAAATCGCTATATAAATCTATTTTTTATGGGCCCGTAGCATAGTCTGGTGGTGCGCACGACTGATATATGTCATGCATCGCAGAGATCGTGAGGTCCGGAGTTCAAAAGCCATTGATGGTTTGAAAGTCTCCGCGGGCCCATTTTTTATCTTCTCTAACATGAAAATCCTTACACCAACAAATGACGGCGCCATAGACCTTGTTCTGGATACTTTAAGGCATGAGAAACAGTGCCTTGTGTTTGCTAATACTAAACGTTCGGCAGAGAAGGCTGCTGAGGATATTTCAAAGGTGATTAAGGAATCAAGTAAAGAGCTGGGGGATTTGTCAAGGCAGGTGTTAAAGGCTTTGTCAAGGCCTACTATGCAGTGCGAGAGGCTTGCTAAGTGCGTTAAGAAAGGGATTGCATATCATCATGCTGGGCTTGTCGGGAAGCAGAAGGAATTGATTGAAAATGCTTTCAGGAATAAGCTTGTTAAGGTTATTTGCGCCACGCCAACGCTTGCCATGGGCATCAATATTCCTGCTTTCAGGGCAATCATTAAAGAGCTTAGAAGGTATGGTGGAAGAGGTTTGGACTGGATACCTGTGCTGGAGTATTACCAAATGGCTGGGAGAGCCGGAAGGCCTGGCTATGATGAGCATGGAGAGGCTATTGTTGTTGCTAATAATGAATCTCATAAGAAGAAGATCCATGAATTGTATATTTCAGGGGAGCCTGAGGATATCTATTCTAAGCTGGCGGTTGAGCCTGCTTTGAGAACTTATCTGCTTTCTTTGATAGCTACAGGTTATGTCAGGGACGAGAAAGAGATAATCGGATTTTTTAAGAAGACGTTCTGGGCGTTCCAGTTCAGGGATATGGAGAAGCTAAGAGTGATAATCCATAAGATGATTGGCTTACTTTTAGATTGGGGGTTTATTGAGAGCAGCGCAGGCTCAGAGGATTTCCAGTCTGCCCTTGATCTGGAGAATAATAAGTATAAAGCTTCTATTATTGGGAAGAGGGTTGCTGAGCTTTATATTGACCCTTATACTGCTGATTTTGTTATTGGATGCCTTAAGAGGGCAAAGGAAGAAACAAGGTCGCTTTCATTGCTTTTGGTGTTGTCTAACACCTTGGAGATGAGGCCTTTGCTGAGCGTTAGGGTAAAGGATGAGGAGATGATAGACAAGGTTCTGTTAAAGCATTCAGATGAGTTGCTGATGAGTGTGCCTAATTGTTATGAGCCTTTTTATGATGGTTTCCAGAGAGCGGTTAAGACTGCAATGGTGTTTGAGGAATGGGTTAATGAGAAGGATGAGGAAACTTTGCTGGAGGAGTTTGGGATAAGGCCTGGTGAGATAAGAGTTAAGCTTGAGAGAGCTGACTGGCTTTTGTATGCAGCTGAGGAGATTGCTAAGCTGATGAAGCCAAGGCCTCCGGTGAAGGAATTGATTAAGTTAAGGTTAAGGCTCAAGTATGGTGTTAAGGAGCAGCTGTTGCCTTTGGTAAGGCTGGAGGGCATCGGAAGGGCAAGGGCGAGAAAGCTTTATTTTTATGGGATTAAGGATTTAGGTGATGTTAAGAGGGCGAGCGTTAGTAAACTTATTTCTGTGCTTGGGAAGAAGGTTGGGGAGGATGTGAAGAGGCAGGTTGGTGGTTAAATAACTACTCTCCAATCCTATAAGGAACAAATTCTCTCCCTTTTGTTACAATCTCATAAAGATTACCTACTTCTTCTAGATTTCCAGGCGTAAACAATGAAGAAGGCAATGGTCTTGATTTGCTCACATAACTTCTTATAATATCTGCAAAATATTTTGCAAAGCTTAATACTGTAATCTGGGTAGCTCCTCTTTCCCTATGAGTTTGCAGATTTGGATGTGAATCAGATGTTACAATATTTACTCTGTTATCATAAATCTTTTTGTATACACCTGTTCTTGGTGGTAGAGTTGAATTAGGGGCAAAGGCAAAAACATATTCAGGCATTCCATCACTAAAAAGATGAAGCGGCTCGAAAATTGTTCCCCCTGTGTTGATTATATCATCTGGCAGCAAAAGGATCTTACCCGAAATATTAGTTACCTGCCTAACATCTTCTATATCCTTACAATCTATACGACCATCTTTAGTTCTTATATGATCAATAAGGCAGCTCAAATTACTAGGATCATCAGGTATTTCTCTATCTTTATCAAGATATAATACTAACATATTCTTCAAACCCAAAAGATCATATACCATATCAGTTCTTCCCCAATCCCCCTTATCTAGAGATAAAAGAACAAGATTTTCTCCTTCATCACCAAAATCCAAAACCCTACTCAGATTATACTTAATATAATGTGCAAATATTGGCATAGAATCAATATCATAAAATATTTTATCTATACTTGGAGAATTAGGCAATCCATGTTCTTCACCAAACACTTTATACCAATTAAAAACTCTCCTTAACACTCGTTTTGTGCTCTCATAAGAATGTGCGTTTAATGTTATTATATTTCTGATTCCACTCTGAAAAAGACCCTGAAGCATAACCTCCAAGCTAAAGGATTCTCCTTTTATACTCTCTAACTTTTCCTCTAGTTTTTTAACCTCATCTGGACTTTTTCCACTAAATCTTTTTTTATTAAATCTTAGGGCAGGATCCATGTCTTGTCTGCCTTTGAAAAGGTAAGTGATTAAATTAACCTCTTTGGCCCTTTCTCTGTACAAAGCATCAGCAGCATATCTAATCATTGATTCCCCTTCTTGAGGACTTATTCTGCTTGTTATGCCCCATACTAAGTAAACTACTTTTCCTTCACATCTACCTTGCTCTGGATGAGCCAAGCTTTCCCTTGTCACAGCGTCAACTATAGGCCTATATTCATCATATTTAAAGTGTTCATTAATCAGCAAAGGATGAGCCAGTAAGTAATCCTCAACAGTACTATCTCTATTGGTACCAGGTATATCAAAAGAGCGCCAGAACTCTTGTCCAAGCTTTATAGCAAGTTGGTCATTATCTAAGATATGAGCTACTAAAGTATCAGACATACATAAAACATAAAACTGTTTATTTTTATACTTTTATCTTCTCCAACCTAATTATTCTAACCGATAGAACCAAAAAACTATTTCAAAGGATATTTATCCAGAAAACCTCTCAAGCTCACCTTTCTTCTGTATCTTGTAAAGAAGGCCTGCTTCGTCTAAGTTGTCTTTGGTGAATCTGAACACTTCTTCAACGGGTTTTGATTTTTCAACGCATTTGATTATTGCTTCTGCAAAGTATTTCGTGATGTCAAGGATTGTTATCTGGGGTATGCCGATCTCTGACTGGTATATCAGGTTGGGGTGGGTGTTCAGGCCCACTAGGTTTAGCTTGCTCCTGTATATCCTTGAGTAAGCCTCGGGATACGGCAGGATCAGATGGGAGATAAAGCCAAAGATATATTTTGGCTTCTGCCCATAAACAAGTTCAAGGCTTTTTGTAAAAGTGCCTAATGTATCGCCAATATCATCCCTGCCTATGATTATCTTGTCTTTGAAGTCAGGAACATCGCTCATCTCTGATTTGATAACAGACTTTATCTGCTCAGGATCGTTCTCCTTTATTCTGCTTTTGTCAAAGAATACCTTTTTTACATTCTTTAGGCCAAGAAGGTTGTAAATCTTTTCAAGCATTTCCCAGGAGCCTTTGTCAGGGCCTAACAGGATGAGGTTCTCCCCTTGCTTTCCAATGTCAATGTCTTCTTTCAGTATGTTCAGGATATAATGAGCATAGACCGGAGTAGGGTCAAGGTTGTAGTAAACATCTTTTGAGTTATAAGATTCTTCATATAGATTATGGGTCCTGTCAGAGTGGTCTTCAATGGTTATAACCTTCTTTATTCCTGCATGATAAAAATGGTTGATTAGAACTTTAAGGCTGAATGGCTGGCCAATCATCTTCATGAGTTTGTCTATCTGCTTTTCCTTCTTTTCATCATCTTTTTCTGATTGAAGGGAGTAGATCAGGGTGGGGTCAATGTCCTGGCGGTTGAAGTAGTGATAGGCAATTATAAGATTGACTTCCTCTGCTCCTTCCCTGTATGCTGCATCCGCTAAAAGAAGGACTCTCGCAAAGTTTTCAGTTGGGGTTATCTGGTTGGTGATTGTCCATACAAGGTAAACCTTCTTGTGTTTGCATTTCTTTTCAGGCTTTCCTTCTTCAACGTTTTCTTCTATTATTACAGGATTGTATTCACCATCGCTGAACCTTCTGTTGATTACTTCAATCCTTTTTATGTTCTGGGCTTTAAGGCCCCTGAAGTTTCTTTCAAGCTTTAAGGCAAAGCCATCATTAGCCCTGATTGGAAGTATAGCTATGTCAGACATTTAAAACCATTTAAGAAACAGGATATGTTTGTTTTTATAGTTTGTTGTTGTTTAAAGGTTATTTTATAGAATTAAACGACTGTTCTGAGAATATCTTTCTGTAATAAAAAAGTAAAGTTAGAAAAAGGTTGGACTGGATGTTAAGAGGTAGGTTTGTGAATAATATCCCTTACTTGAACATAAAAGAATCATTGCCTTATATGCTTAGTCCTTTCTATAAAGAACATTCTCGTTAGTTTCTTTCTTACGATACCCAATATTATTTCTTCCACTTTTCTTTACAAAATACAGGAGATTATCAGCCCTTTTAATTATATAATCAAAAGCTATTTGCTGATTTGATTCGTGAACAGAGGTATTATCCTTTTTCTTTTCTACCAACCATTTTCTAACAAAATCACCTACATCTTGTAGCTGTTCTTTCAATAGCTTTTTTGTAGGTTTCTTTCTTCTGGAACGTGGATGATCACCATCCTCTTCTTTTCTTTTGAAAATACTGAGATATTGTTCCATTATATCTGCTGCATCTTCTCCTTCAATATCGGAACCACTTCCAATATAATTTCTTATCATATCCCTTCCTGCTTTACCATAAAGAAGCCAAACAGGATCATCCTGATCAATCTCAGTAACACCAGTGCTGATATTTATTGATTTTGATTGTTCATTACCATCTTCATCAGTGAAAGTAATATTGGTATTTCCAATTTCTTTATTTAGATGATAACCATATTTTATTGCGCCATCTAAATCTGTTTCTGGCAAAACAACTACAAACTCTTCACCACCATAGCGACAAGGAATATCATGCTGTCTAGTTATTCCATCAACAATTTCCCCAAGTGATATTAAAACAGTATCGCCTGCTGTGTGCCCATATGTATCATTAAATTTCTTAAAAAAGTCAATATCAAATAATAAGACTGAGAATTTTTTCTTGCCATCCCTATATGCACTGGACAATTCATTGCAAACTGTATTTTCCAGATGTAATCTATTAAATAATCCAGTTAACTTATCGGTTATTGTTTTTTTCTCTAGACTCTCTTTTTCCTTAATGGCTTTTTCATATGAATCAGAAACAGTTTGTTGTAAAGGTCCTTTTATGTCATCAGCTATTTGAGATTCAGGAGATTGGAGTAATACTGAAAGCGTACAATATAGCCTATCTAAAGGATCATCAATTTCCTGCAATTTGGATAATGTAGTTGGATCTAATCCTTTTGCATATAGGTTCCTAGCCCTTTCTTCCAAGTCCTGTATATTGCTTGCCATAAAGAAAATGGTACTATTTCATCCGTTATAAATCTTTCTATATTTATCATCAGTGGGTGGTAAAGATAACTTATAAATCTATAAGGATTATCCTTCAACATGCCCCTATAGTCTAGCGGATAGGATGCAACCTTGCGGAGGTTGTGGCCCGGGTTCAAATCCCGGTAGGGGCGTTCTGACTTCTTAAAACCGAAAGGCATATAAACTTAGAGTTTATATATGTAAACTGTGAGTTTAAATGAAGGATATAACCAATAATGAGATGCTCTTTGTGTTGAGCATTTTCAAGAGTCCGGAGAAACAATATAATGCTAGAAGCATGGGAAAGCATTTGGGGATCAGCCCAATGGGTGCTCTTAAGATAGCTAGGAGGCTGGAGAAAGAAAATATACTGAAATCCAAAGAGATTGGAAAAGCAAGGATATACAAGCTAAATATGAGGAATGATTATGTAAAAGATTATATTAGATTTCTGCTAAAAAGAGAGGCTGAACAAGCACCTAGTTATGTAAAGGTATGGATTAATGAACTCAAGAAGATTAAGAATGCAAATGTGGCGGTATTGTTTGGTTCTATACTAAGAAAAAAAGAAGTTAATGATATAGATGTTTTGTTGATAACTAGCCAGAAAAGGTTTCCAAAGGTGAAAAAAGAGGTGGAAAATATTAACCTTGTAAATATCAAGAAATTACATCCAATGTACCAATCTAAAGAAGATGTTAAAGCAAATATAAAAAGAGAAGATAAAGCTTTATTGAGTGCGATAAAAGGTATTGTGGCTTTTGGAGAAGATAAACTTATTGATTTAGTTGAAGAATGAGCCATGCAAAGAACAAGGTTGAATGGTGTTTAAGAAAGGCTGAAAAAGAGCTAAAAGATTCCGATACTCATAGAGGTCTTGTTAAAGTAAATCCTAGCAAAGAAAAAGCTAGAGAATATATAAACAAAGCAGACCATTATCTTAAAGCAACAATCTATCTGAAAGAAGGCAGTTTCTCAGATATAAGTGCAAGTACAGTTTTTTATGCTATGTACCATTGTTTATTAGCAATTGCAGCAAAGTTTGGTTATGAAGCAAGAAATCAGGAATGTACATTTGCATTAATTAACAGTCTAATTGAGGATGGAAAGATAGATATTGAAAAAGAAATGATAGATAAGATATCACCTTTGGATGCAGAAGAAAGCAAAGAACAAACAACTATTGAAGTAAGAGAGCAATATCAATATGGGACAAGCCTTTCACTTAAAGATAATCTTTATGAAGAACAGCTTGAACTAGCTAAGAAGATTATTTCTAAAACAAAGGAAATAATAGAAGAATAGAAAATCTTTAATGTTATAGGAACATCACTTTACACTTACGCACTTTGCTAAATTTTTTGGGTAATCTGGATCAATGCCTTTTAGAGTAGATAAATAATAAGCTAACAGCTGTACTGGTATAATATTAACAATAGGCGAGCAGTTACCTGAATCAGGCACTTCCAGCCAATAATCAAAGGCAGGATTGTTTTCAGGGGCTACACCTATGATAAGGCCAGCTCTTGATTTAACCTCTTCTGCATTGCTAAGGATGTCTGCTTTGGTTTCATCGTTTGCAACTAATGCAATGCAGGGTGTTTTGTTGTCAATTAAGGCAAGAGGGCCATGCTTAAGCTCTCCGCCAGCAAAGCCTTCTGCATGGATATAGCTTACTTCCTGGAGTTTTATTGCAGATTCCAGGGCAATGGGGTAGTTAAGGCCTCTTCCGATTATGTACATGCTCTCATTGTCCCTGATTTTTTCTGCTAATGATTTTATCTTTTTAAGGTAAGAGTCGTTTATTGTTTTGTTGATGTCTGTTATTGTCTGTTTTATGAGTTTAGTGCCTTCTTCCAGTTTTCCTGCGCATGCATAAGCTAACATTGTTAATATTGCTAATTGGCCTGTTGTTACCTTTGTTGATGCAACGCATTTCTCAGGGCCTGATTTGACATAGATATTGTAGTCAGATATTCTTGTCATTGAGCTGCCATAGACGTTTACTATTGAGAGAACTTTGACACCTTTTTTCTTTGCTGCTTCGATTGCTTCTAGTGTATCTGCGGTTTCCCCGCTCTGGGATACTGCTATCATCAGGGTTTTGTCTGTTAAGAAGTGTTGGTAGTTTGGAAACTCTGATGAAAAGGAGAAGTTTACATGCTTGTCTGCTATCCTTGAGAATAAATAAGTTGCAGTGTGGCATACCTTGCCAGCGGTGCCGCAGCCTACAATAAAGACTCCAAAGGCATCATTTATCAGTTTTGCTATTCTTTTTATTTCGTCTAAGTCCTGGTTAACTGCTCTTGCAATGCTTTCCTTTTGCTCAAGGATTTCTTTGAGCATAAAGTGGGGAAAAGAGCCTTTTTCTGCTTCCTTAGCATCCCAGTCAATCTTTTCAGTTTTCTTTTCAACCTTTTTGTTTGTCTGGAAGTTTCTGATTTCAGTCTTACTGTTGATGAATACAATCTCATTATCGTCAAGGAATATTACATCTTTTGTGTATTCAAGGAAAGCAGGGATATCAGATGCAAGGAAGAATTCATCTTTTCCAACTCCAAGAACTAAAGGAGAGCCTCTTCTTGCTCCTATCATTGTGTCATAATCTTTGTTGATCGCAACAATTGCAAACCTTCCTTCCAGCTTTTTTATTGTGTTGATAACAGCGTCATTAAAGCTGTTGCCTTTGTCCATGAAGTATTGGATAAACTGAGGGATTACTTCTGTGTCAGTTTCTGATCTGAATTTAAAGCCTTGCTTTGTTAAGAATTTCTTTAGCTCCTGATAATTCTCTATGATGCCGTTGTGGACAACAGCTATTTTGTTGTCCATTGAAAGGTGAGGATGAGCATTTTCCTGGGTTACTTTGCCGGTGGTTGCCCATCTTGTGTGCGCTATTCCAAAGCTTGATTTCTTTAGCTTTAATTCTTTAGAAGAAACATCGCCAATCTTTCCAATCCTTTTGATGACATTAAGGTGATTGTCTGTTTTGATAGCAATACCCCAGCTGTCATAGCCTCTGTATTCAAGCTTCTTTAAGCCTTTGATCACAATCTCTGAGGCATTCCTTTTTCCTTTGTAGCCGGTTATTCCGCACATTTTATTCTGTGATGTCTTTCCTGACAACCTCTCCAGGGACTGTGTTCATGCCTGGCCAGAGCTTTCTGCCAGGGTAGATTGAGGTGTTGATTCCTGTATGGACATTGTCTCCAATAACAGCTCCAAACTTTCTTCTTCCTGTGTCAATCAATTCATTTTTAACTTTTGATTTGACGTTTTCTTTGTCATGCCTTAGGTTGGCAATGATTGTTCCTGCACCCAGGTTGCAGTTCTCACCGATAATACTGTCTGCAACGTAACTTAAGTGCGGGACTTTTGTGTTGTCCATGAGAATAGAATTCTTTATTTCGCATGCATTTCCTATTTTGCAGTTGTTGCCTATGGTTGCGCCTTTCCTGAGGTAAGAGTTAGGGCCAATCTCGCAGTTTTCTCCGATTATAACAGGTCCTTCAATGCATGAGCCTGATTTGATGGTTGTGCCTTTGCCAACAATTATTTTATCTTTGATTATAACATTGCTTTCAACTTTGCCTTTTATTTCGTTTTTGTTAATTTTGTTAATGAAGAACTCGTTTGCATTTAACAGGCTCCAAGGGTAAGAAACAGGAAACCAGTATTCTTTTGCTTTGATAAAGCTAACATTGTTTTCTTTTGCAAGCTCATTGATATAATCGGTAATTTCGTATTCCTGCCTTGCAGTTTTTTTAAGCTTTATATTAAAGATGTCTTTGTCGAGTCGGTAAAGCCCTGTGTTAGCCAAGGCAGAGAGGTACTTCTTTGGTTTCTCTATGATTTCTAAGACATACTTGCCTTTAACTTTTAAGATGCCAAAGATATAGGGATTCTCAACCTTTTTTGCAAGAATACAATATTTGTGCTTAAGGCATCTTTCAATATCCTCTTTGCAGAAGATATCGTCTCCGTTCATGACAATGAAGCTGTCTTTGAGCTTGTTTTTGCATAGCTCTAAAGCATGTCCTGAGCCAAGCTGCTGTTTTTGCAGGACATAGGTTATTTTTAGTTTGTTAAAGCTCTTTCCAATAAGCTTTTTTATCATCTCTCCTTTGTACCCTATAACAATGATTACTTCTTCTACCAGGCCTTTTAGTTGTTCAAGGTTATGTTCTATTATTGTTTTATTGGCTACTTTTAGGAGGGGCTTTGGCCTTGTTAGGGTTAAAGGGTATGTTCTTGTTCCAAGTCCTGCTGCCAGGATTATGGCTTGCATTATTCATCACCTTTTTTTATGGCTTTGATAATTTGATCATGGACTTTTCCATTTGATAGGATACAGGCATTCTTTTTCTTTGATAGGTCTAATGGCTTGCCTTCTAGGTCTGTTGCTTTGCCTCCTGCTTCTGTTATTAATAAAACACCAGGCACAAGGTCCCAAATACTATGGTACTCATGAGTGAACCAGTCTGTTCTTCCCTGGGCAATTCTAGTGAAATCCCAACAGCCGCAGCCAGTCTCAAAAAAGAACTTTACTTTATCAGCTAATTTAAGCAAGATTGTCTTAATACCTTTGCTCCTGTTGGTTTTAAGGAAATAACAATATCCAGTACTATGCGAGAGCCTGTTCTCGTTACTAACTTTTATTCTTTTTCCGTTCATGAAGGCTCCTTTGTCTTTCTCTGCGGTAAAGAGCTCATTTAACATTGGGTGAAAGATTACAGTTACGATAGGTACATGGTCTTTCATTAATGTGATAGATACAGCAGAATAGTCAAAGCCTAAAGTGTAAGGCAGTGTCCCGTCTATTGGGTCAATAACCCAGGTATAACCTGAGGGAATATTATCAAAGTGTATTTCTTCTGAAATTATATTATGCTCAGGGAAGTTCTCTTTTATTATCTTTATAATTATATCGTTAGCTTCAATATCAGCTTTTGTAACAAGGTCGCCAGGTATTGTTTTTTCTTTTATTTTCCCTAAATCTCTTTTCTTTATGATTTCACCTGCTGCTTTTGCAGCTTTGATTGCAACTTTCATAAAATCCATTTTATACACCTATTTCTTTTTTTATCTTTTCTGCTATCTTATTTGCAAGTTTATTAATCTTGTTCTTATCTTTGCCTTCTACCATGATTCTTGCAATGTTTTGTGTGCCGCTGTATCTTATCAATAATCTTCCTTTTAGCTCTTTTTCAGCTTTTTTTATTTCTTCATTGACCTCTTCCATCTCTTCAAAGAGAATCTTCTTTTTAACATTGATGTTTACCAAGACCTGAGGATATTTTTTTAGGCATTTTGCCAGTTCTGATAAGGGTTTTCCTGTTTTTTTCATAATGTTTAATACCTGCAGAGCTGCTATGATACCGTCTCCTGTTGTTGTCTGGTTCATGAAGATAATATGGCCGGACTGCTCTCCTCCAAGGACATAGCTGTTTTTTCTCATTTCATCTATTACATACCTGTCGCCGTTTTGGGCTCTTATAACTTTGCCTCCATTCTTTTTCATTAATTCATCAAGAGCAAGGTTGCTGTAGCCGGTTGCAACAATTGTGTTGTCTTTAAGCTTGTTCTTTTTCAGAAGATGAAGCCCGCAAATTGCCATTATTGAGTCTCCATCGATTATGTTGCCTTTTTCATCAGCCATTATTACCCTATCGCCATCGCCATCCAAGGATATTCCAATATCTGCTTTTTCTTTTAATACTGCTTCTCTTACAACCTCTGGATGGAGAGCGCCGCAGTTGAGGTTGATGTTTAATCCGTTTGGCTTGTTGTTTAGAACAGTAACTTCTGCTCCTAGTTCCTTAAATATTTTGGCTGCAATATGGTATGTTGCGCCGTTTGCGCAGTCAACTATTACTTTTAGCCCTGATAATGAATTATTTTTTATGCTGTTTTTTGCAAATTCTATATATCGGCCTCTTGCATCATTGATTCTGAATGCCTTGCCTATTAGTTCCCCTTTGATTTGCTCTGTGTTGACCTTTTTTGAGAAAACATATTTCTCTATTTCCAGTTCCTTATTGTCTGATAGCTTGAAGCCGTCGCTTGAGAAGAATTTTATTCCATTGTCTTCTGCAGGGTTATGTGAGGCTGAGATAACTATTCCAGCATCTGCTGCAAATGATTTGGTCAAATGGGCAATCGCAGGGGTAGGCATTGGGCCTACAAGAAGAACATCAACTCCTAATGAGCATATTCCTGAGGTTAATGCGGATTCAATCACATAGCCGCTGATCCTTGTGTCTTTTCCTATAAGAATTATGTGCCTTTTTTTGCTGTTTTTGAATACATGGGCAGCTGCTTTGCCGATCTTTACCATGGTTTCAGGGTCTATAGGGTATTGGTTAGCAACTCCTCTTATTCCGTCTGTGTCAAATAGCTTTCTTTGCATGGTTTTTTTGTTGCTTTTTGGTTTATATAGTTAATTAAAAGATTTTTCATAATAAAAAGGGCAAAAATAAGAGCTGTTTTTAAATGAAACAAGGAAAGAAGGAGATTATATTATGAGAAAATTTATAATATTATTAGAAATTTTATAACAATAGTAGCATAACATCCTTTTGGCAGAGAAAAGCTTAATGTTATTTTGTCTTTTTCTTTGCTGATTATCTTTAAGTCAGTTAGTTCTATGAGCATGTTTCTTTCCTGACCTTCAGCGCTTAGTTCAGGCAGTTCTCTTATTATGAAATCCCTGTAATCAATGTTTTCTTTTTTTATTATTTTGGAGATGATTTCGTTGATTTGTTTGTCATAGATTTCTGTTCCAAAGCCGATGATTGGGATGGTTATGTTTTTTAAGCCGTTCTTGTTTATGTATTCTTCAACTGTTTGATTCCAAAGATAAGATTGATAAGAGTGAACATAGAGCTTTAGAAGCTTTTTTGGGATGTTTCTTAATGCTCCTATGAAATCATTCTGAGCTTTTGACAGGTGTTCGTTTATTTCAGGATTGTAGTCAGAGTTATTTTTGAGGATTAATTCAATTGCTTTACTGAAGTCTTTTTTGATTAGGTGTTTTCCGATTGATTTGTTGTTTTTTGAGAACCTTTGCTCACCGAAGTAGTTTGGTATGAGGAGTTTTTTGTTCTTTATTTTATTTTGGAGGTTTTCTGTTTCTTTCTTGGTGAGGTTTCTTACTGTTATTATGAATTCATTGCCTGTTAAGTCGCCTAATGAAACAGGCTTGTTTCCTTTGCCAAGGAATGTTAGGTTAAGATCTTTTAACTGAAGCCTTTCTGTTCTTTCTTTGCCTGCTGCTTTGATAGAGATAACCTGTTCTGTTATTGCGATTTTATCTTTGTTGCCTGCAAAGCCTATGAACTTGCTGGGGATCTTTAGAGACTTTGCAATGTTTTCTATGGCTCTTAGTGTGTTATAATTCTTTTTCTTTAATAAGAAATAGCTGTAGTCTCCTTTTCCTGTTACCTCTATGTTGCTTATTTCTTTTACAATGAAATCTTCAGGTGATTGTTTGAGCTTGTACATTGTTTAAGGAACAGAGACTGTGTTTACTAAAGAATTCTCCTTTTCTTAAAGTATATAACAAACCCAACCCATATTGCTACAACCAAAAGAGTGATGTAGTAAAAGGCAAAAGGGCTTTTCTGCAGGGGCAGTAACAGGTTCATTCCATATAATCCTGATATTGCTGCAGGCACGCTGATGAAGACTGTGAAGATTGTCAGCAATGTAATCACTTTGTTTAGCTTGTTGGATAGTAATACAACAAAGTGGTTCCTGATGTTGGATATTGTCCTTAGTGAAGACCTGCATAGGTCAAGACCCTGTTGAGCCTCGATTATTAAGTCTTCTATGATATCTTTGTCTTCTTCAAAGAATTTCACGTTTTTTATGATTCTTTTGTATAGAAGGTTTATGTAATAATATGAAGATACAAAGTTGTTTAGTATGCTTTCCTGTTCCAGCAATGCGTTTATATCCTTCTCGCTTAAGTTAATGATTGAATCTTTTTTTGTGTTGACTGATCTTACAATACTATACGTTGAGCGCTCAAAGTCTTTGTTTATCATGCTGAAGAATTTCAGAAGGCATTTCAGCTTCTGGGTTGTTATGAATTCAATCTTCCTATCAAATATCCTTTCTATGAATTGCGGCCTGTATTTTGATAGAGTGAGAATAAAATCGCTTGTTATGGTTATCATGAATGTGTGCAGGTCCTTTTTGTCGCCAGGGGAGATTATTTTTAGGATAATATAGATATCTTTGTTGTCAACCTCTACCCTTGGCACTTCGTGCTTGTCTGTGCCAGAGATAAGGTTCTGCTTGTCCAGCCCAAAGTGTTTATGAAGGTATTCTATTTCTTTTTCTGAGGGGTCAACTACTTCAATCCAGCAGCCTCTTTCGAATCTGCCGATTCTTTTGATTTCAGCATCTTTTACGGTTTTTTTGAAGTAGTTGATCATTTTAATGGAATAAAAAGGTTTATTTATTTAAAAAGCTGTCCTTTTCTTTGTGTGGAATATAAGAATCAGACTGCTTAGAAGAAGAATTCCTGTGGTCTTTTGAAATACTGTCTTTGGACTACGCTAGTTTCTGGTTTTCCATCCAGTGTTTGATATACATTTTCAAAGTCTTTTGTTACCTCAATATCGCTACCAAAGACTTTCCTCATCATCTTTAAAGATGGATTATTACTTTCTTCTACCTTTCCATCATAGACTTCAAAATCAGAACACTGTGCTAGAATTTCAAGCATTTTACGGAGCGCTAAAGTACCTCTTTCTTTATTACAATCTTTTTGGAATCCTATCATGACAGACACTCTCCCTACCTTTTGACCATCTTCTTCTTTCTCAGAAACAGAAGCATATCCAATTGGTCTCCCTTCTTCGAGAATAGTGAAGAAATATCTGTCTTTTGAATTTCTATTAAGCGTGTTTTGGTGTCTTTCTTCTCTTGCTTTTAAATATTCAGCAGATTCTTTATATTTGTCACCATACTTATCTACCATCTCTTCAATAGATGGAGACCAACCTTTTGTTACAAAATAACCTAAATGACTTTCATTATCTCTGCTATAACAATGAGTAAAGAAATCTGCATGAGATTCATCATAGGGCGTGATTTCTATTCTTTTACCTACTTTATTCACACCAGCGAATGTTTTTTCACTAATCCCTAAATTCCTGACTAAGTCTGTTAATTCTTGTGGCATATTAGGGAATAAGATATTAGGGTAGTTAAGCCGTTCTATTTTTACTGTGATTGAGTAATAACTGTTTGAGGTTTTATATTTCCGTTAGTTTTATAAATCAAATCAGATTATTAAAGAGTGAGGACGGCCATAGTGGCTTGGTTCCACCT
>CEPX01195884.1_pt1 | contig 36040 bp, 31 predicted proteins | sample 361361 | NCBI WGS metagenome assembly CEPX01 (sample SAMEA2619974, study PRJEB7988) | marine metagenome | biome: marine biome (ENVO:00000447); feature: mesopelagic zone (ENVO:00000213) & marine oxygen minimum zone (ENVO:01000065); material: "saline water (ENVO:00002010), including plankton...
ATATGCTTTTTAATACAAGAACTTGTTCTGAAATTAACTTGTCAGAATTATCAAAACATGAACACACAAAAGAGTATAACTGCTCATTACCTCTACTAAGGTCAACATCAAAACTTGCAGCATCTTTTACATCAGAGCAAACATTTGAGCATTGGTCATCTCTGTTCATAAAACTCAAAGGTTCAAGCAGTTCAATTTTTTCAATTGTTGACACAGATTTACTTAATGACTCAAATCTAAAAGAGTCTATCAGTGCATCAAATTCTTCAACATAATCAAACATGCTTTCCGTGGCCATGAAAATCATAGCCACATAAAAATCATCTTCTGTATTTGCGAATACAATCGTTTTTTGGAGTAAAAAAATTTTGTTTATTTCAATGGTCGAATTCATTATAGTTCCCAGATTACCCTCGTTGTTAACAAAAACTGTTCTTTCCGAAACCGAACCGTTAGAATGGCTTAAAGCCGTTTTGCTTATGCCGTCTAAAAATCTATTTTGAATATCATATTCATTAGAAATGCGAGCTTCTTCAGCAAATACTTTTATATTTATGATGTCTTTTTCAGAATTTGGACCATAAGCTTCATAATTATAATCTATATTAAATCCTCCAATTTGTAAATTTCTCACAAGAACATAATCAGGTGGTTCAATAAACGAGTAGAGAAATTCTTGGGAGTAAATTCTCTTATTAGTTGTTAGATTTTGTTCTAAAGCTTCATCTAACGCTAACAGGTTGTTATCAATTTCATCTTGACAGTAACCTTCAAAATCTTGCGAAGAAATACAACACCGCAAACCAACGATTTCTTTTGGATATATGCAAGTTAGTTCTTGGATACTGCCTTGATTATAAATACCAACAAAAAATATTATGATTAAAACTATCACAATAACAAGCAAAATCTTCTTTGGTAATAACAGTTTGTTAACAGTCTTTTCACGTGCTTTTTTTTCTCTTTTACCATAAAAATAACGATAACCAATAAGTAAAACCACTATTCCTAAAACAAAAGGGGCAAAGCCTCCAGCGCTAGTAATAATATCGTCTGTAGCAGTTCCTACAGCAAGGATATACAAACCTTTGCCTAAAAACATAATTACAAGTATTGCCCAGCCAAAATAAAGAATTGGATTTCTCACTATGCCTTTTTCTTTAATCATATATTATCACGTCTAACAGTTATAAAACAGGCCGCTGCCGGGAAATTCGCAATTCTTTTTTTTTAAGGATTGTATCGAACCCGGTCCTAAAGCGCCACAGGCTCACATGCTAGCCAGTACACCACAGCAGCCATAGAAATAGATGGTTACTACTGCTATTTAAAGGTTATACTAACCAACGATTTAACTCATAAGATTTTAGCAGAACTCGCACACATTCTTTTTCTTTTTATTGTCTTTTTTAGTAGCTCCTTTTTTTGCTTTAGCCATCAGCATCACCTCATTATAGTCAGTATACGTTTTTGTATATTGCCCTTTAAATACTTTTCGGAAGTTATAAGCGTCAAATATTTAAATAAGAGTGTTAACCGAAATTGTAATGGCACTTAAATGCGAGCAATGTGACAAAAGCTTTGATTCAAAAGAAAGCTTTGAACAGCATAACCAGGCAAAGCATCAGAAAAATAAAGATGTTGCTGAAACTTCTAAGAAAGGTTTAGGCATAAAAAAGAAGCATGTTGTTTTGACAATTACTTTGGTTACGGTGCTGGCGTTTAGTTTTTGGGTTTATTCTTTTTCTACTGGTCCTGGAAAGTATGATGATTTTGCTAAATGTTTGACTGAAAAAGATACTAAGTTTTATGGTGCTTTTTGGTGTCCTAATTGTGAGCAGCAAAAAGCAGTATTTGGAAAATCAGTTAAGTTTGTTCCTTACATTGAATGTTCTCCGCCAGACCAGAGAGGACAGCTTGAAGTATGCAGAGACGCTGAAATCGAATCATACCCTACCTGGGAGTTTTCAGATGGCTCAAGGCTTACTGGTTTTAGGTCGCTGGAGACGTTAAGTTCAAAGTCAGGGTGTTCATTAGGTGGTGAGTGATGCGATTTTCAACAGTAGAGCTGCAGCATTTGTTTAGAGCTTGGCTGATTATTTCTGTAGCGTTCGCAATTTTGCTTAGCGGTGGTTTTTCTTTTACTGAGCAATTTTTGGTAGCAGTTGTTATGGCTGCAATAACTGTTGGCTTGGGTTTTTTATTGCACGAGTTAGCTCACAAATTTCTAGCACAGCGTTATGGCTGCATTGCTGAGTTCAGGGCTTTTGACACTATGCTGGTGTTTGCTTTAGTTATGTCTTTCTTTGGTTTTATTTTGGCTGCTCCTGGTGCTGTTTTCATACATGGCAATGTTAACACTGCAAGAAACGGCCGTATTTCAGCAGTAGGTCCTTTAGTTAATATCGCTTTGGCTGTTGTTTTTTTCATACTTCTTTTGTTTTTCAACATGGTTTATCCCGAATCAATATTGACAGTTCTTGCTAGATATGGACTGATGATTAACGGCTGGCTTGCTTTGTTTAATATGCTTCCTTTCTGGCAGCTGGACGGCGCTAAAGTTCTAAAGTGGAATAAGAAAATATACGGGTTAATGATTGCAGCTGCAATATTTGCTATGATGCTGCCTGGATTTGCTATAGGAGGTTGATATAAAAAGTGGTAGATGCTATTCAAAGGTTCTCATTAGATGCTTCAGTTTGTTAAGCATAGTCTTGACATTTTTAAGCACATCTGGGAGCAAGTCATTAATTATTTCTTCACGTTGTTCTGCTGTAAGAATTTTAGTAAATTTGTTTTCTAGTCCTATTAGGTAATGGATGTGTTCATGAATTTTAGTTTTATTTGTGTAAGATCCCTTAGTTAGTAATTGTTTTATTTGTTTTAAACTTTCGTTTTCAGCATAATTGGGTTCGTATGGTATTTCATATTTTCTTGCTTTATCTTTAGTCCTGTACATTACGTCATATTCTTCATTCATTTTGACCTCGTACATAACAGCAGTGTATCGAAGATACTTAAAACTTTCCTTAATCTTAGTATTGCTTTGATGTTATCTAACTTTTTGAGTTAAATAATAAGCTTTTTAAACAACCTCTTACTTTCTAGTTTCATGGCATTTAAACTTGTTATATCTGACCCAAAGTCAGGGATAAGTATTCAGAAAGAAGCTGCAGAAGAAGCTTCAAAAAACTTTTTAGGGCTTAAAATAGGCGATAGTGTCAAGGGCGAGCTTATCGACCTTACTGGATACGAATTTACGCTTACAGGCGGTTCTGACTATTGTGGTTTTCCTATGAGAAAAGATGTTCCTGGTGTTGGAAGAAAGAAAATTCTCGCTTTTCAGGGTGTTGGTGTTAAAAAGCTTAAAAAAGGTATTTTGCAGAGAAAAACAGTGTGCGGCAATACAGTTCATCCAAAGACATCTCAAATAAATCTTAAAGTTGTAAAGTTAGGTGCTGAAAATATTTTCTCAGGAGCTGGTAAGAAAGAAGGTAAAGAAGAAAAGAAGGAAGAAAAAGGTAAAGAGGAAGCAAAAGACGTTAAGAAAGATGCAGAAGTTAAAGAAGAAAAGCCAGAAGTTAAGAAAGAAACTCCTGCCCCGCCTGCAAAAGAACCTCAAAAGCAAGAAAAAAAAGCTGATGCTATTCCTGATAAGGCGCAGAAAAAGCCTGAAGTTAACGAAGAAAAACCTGAATCTAAGTAAATAGTAATATTAACCAATTAACTTTATAAACAACTCTTTTTTGCTTTATTCTAACATCATTAGGTGATTGCCATAGCTAAAAAAACTACTGCTGCAGCTAAAAAAGTTGAGAAAGAAAATAAAAGCAGTGGTAAGGCTAAAAAGATTCTTCAGCCAGAGCTTAATCTTGGCATTGTAGGCCATGTTGACCATGGGAAAACAACTTTAGTGCAGGCTTTGTCTGAAAAATGGACTGATACGCATTCTGAAGAGATTAAAAAAGGAATTACAATAAGGCTTGGTTATGCGGATTTTAGTGTCTATAAGTGTTCTGATTGTGAATCTCCTCAGTGTTATTCAGTTAATGAAAGCAGCAGTTGTAAAAAGAAAGGCGAGTTGTTAAGAACGATTAGTATTGTTGACGCTCCAGGGCATGAAAGCTTAATGGCTACTATGCTGTCTGGGACTGCAATTATTGATGGTGCTTTATTGTTGATTGCTGCTAATGAAAACTGTCCTCAACCGCAAACAAGAGAGCATCTTGTTGCGCTTCAAATCATAGGCATTAAGAATGTTGTTGTTGTTCAAAACAAAATAGACCTTGTTAGTAATGCTGTTGCAAAGAAAAATTATCAGCAAATAAAAGCGTTTTTGAAAGGAACACCTTACGCAGCGGCTCCGATAATTCCTATTTCTGCGCAGCATAAAGTTAACATTGATGCATTGCTTCAGGCAATACAGGAAAAAATACCTTCTCCTAAGAGAGATAAAGAACTTAGTCCTTTGCTGTTTGTAGCAAGATCTTTTGATATAAACAAGCCAGGAATTGATTATCAAAAACTTGTTGGAGGAGTTTTAGGCGGAACTTTAAAACAAGGTACTTTGAAAGTTGGAGATGAATTAGAGTTGAAGCCAGGATATAATTCTCAAAAGCGCGGGAAAACTGTTTGGAAGCCTTTATTGACTAAGATAAAAGCTTTGAAAGCAGGTAATGATGATGTTTCTCAAGTTCACCCTGGCGGTTCTGTGGGTGTTTTAACAATGCTTGACCCTGGAATTGTAAAGTCTGATGCTTTTGTTGGAAATGTTGCAGGAATTCCTGGAAAGCTTCCAACTGTTTGGTATGATCTTAATCTTGAAGTTAATTTGCTTGAGCGAGTTGTTGGAGCTAAAGATGACCTTGTGGTTGAGCCTATAAAGATGAATGAAAATCTCATGCTTAATGTGAACTCAGCAGCTACTGTTGGCATTGTTAACGAACTAAAAAAGAATTCGCTTAAATGCAGCTTACGTATTCCTGTCTGCGCAGAAACAGAATCCAGAGTTACTATCTCAAGACTTCTTGGCTCAAGATGGCGATTGATTGGTTATGGGATTATAAAAGAATAAACTAAGATTTAAGCCTTAAAACTGGTTTTTTCTTTTTTACGCTTGCTTCTTTGACTTTTTCAAATGTAAGTTTTTCCACAAATTCCAGTATTTTGTCTTTTTTCTTGTCGTCTACTTTTATTTTTGTAAGAAATTCATTCAGTTTCCTGTTTTTTGTTGGGTCAAACTTTACTTTTTTTCTTCTGGCCATAATCTTTATTTGCAATCAATTGTTTATAAATTTTTATCTTTTAAGCAAAAAGTATTTAAACAAGCTTGCACTTAAAATAAAAATGCCATTCTTCAACTTATTTGCTGAAAATAAGATGTTTCTTGTACTTTTCGGGCTGGCAATCTTTTATTTAGCTTATAAAATGCTCTCTAGAACTTCTAAAACTGAAAAATCTTATAGAGAAAGCATAGACAAAATACTGAATTCTGACGAACATAAAGTAAAAGGAAGATTTGAATAATTTTGTTCTAGGTTTTAATAAAAAAAACAAAATTTTTTAAATATCTCTTTGGAATAAGTATTCATGGAGAGTGAATTAACCAGTGCTAAAAAGCAGTTGGCATCTGCTGCAAAAGTGTTAGATATGGATGGAAAGGTGCTTAAGACTCTTTCTGAGCCGAAAAATGTTCTAAAAGATGATATTCCTGTTAGAATGGGTGCTGGTGATAAAAAATACTTTAATGCTTACAGAATTCAGCACAATGACGCTCTAGGCCCATTTAAAGGAGGGATAAGATTTCATCCTGAAGTGAGTATTGAAGAGGTAAAAGCTTTAGCTATGTGGATGACATGGAAATGCTCTTTGCTTGGTTTGCCTTTTGGAGGAGCTAAAGGAGGGATAATAGTAGATCCAAAAAAATCTTCTTTGCATGAGTTAAGAGATATGAGCAAAGGCTATGTAGACTCGTTTAGCGAATTTATTGGTCCTGATAAGGATATTCCTGCTCCAGATGTGTATACTACTCCAAAAATAATGAGTTGGATGCTTGACCAGTACGAATTATTAGTTAAGCATCACGCGCCAAGCGCTTTTACAGGAAAGCCTGTAGAGCTTGGAGGTATTCAAATACGTGAAGAAGCAACAGGCTTAGGAGGTTTTTTTGTTTGCAATGATGCTACCTCACGCCTTAAATTAAAGCCAAAATCAACAACAGTAGCAATTCAGGGTTTTGGAAATGTTGGTTTTAATATTGCAAGGCTTTTGCATGATGCAGGTTATAAGGTTGTTGCGCTGTCTGACTCTAGGGGTGCTATTTACAATAAGTCAGGCTTTTCTCCTGAAAAAACTATGACTTGTAAATTGGAAAAAGGAACAATAGCTGATTGTTATTCAGTTGGTTCTGTTGTTAGTGATAAAGGCAAGCTAATAACTAATGAGGAACTTTTAGAGCTTGATGTTGATATTTTAATTCCAGCTGCTTTAGGCAATCAAATTACTTTGAAAAACGCTGATAACGTAAAAGCAAAACTTGTTGTTGAAATGGCAAATGGGCCTGTAAGCGCAGGTGCTGACCGTATTTTGAATGAAAAAAAGGCCATGGTAATTCCTGATATTCTTGCAAATTCTGGCGGTGTCACTGCAAGCTATTTTGAATGGGTTCAAAACAATTACGGCTATTACTGGAGTTATACAGAAACGTATGAAAAACTGAAGCAAATGTTGAGTAATGTTTTTGAAACCACTTTTAAAAATTCTAATAAAAACAAGCTAAGCATGAGAGAATCTGCATACCTTTTGGCAGTAGACAGGGTTGCGAAAGCTGTTGAGCTAAGAAGTTAACTTAAGAATTCTTTTACTGTTGTTTGATTTATTCCGAGAATATTTTGTTTTGCCTGCTTTTCTTTAAATCCTTTGTCTAATGATAAGTATACTTGCCTGTCAATGTAGCGCTTATGTATAGGAATGCCTTTTTCCAGCATGTTTGTTAAGTAGCCTCTTACTAAAAAATCGTTTTCATTAATACTTCGCCCTATTTGCTCATAAGTTACAGGCTGTGAAGAAGTGTAAAGTATAAGGAAAACTCTTTTTTCCTTATCGCTAAGTGTTATTTTTATTTCTTCCTCTTCTTCTTTTATCGAAACGCCAGTAAGCCTTGAAACCCATGATTCTACCTGGTCAAGACGTTCTGTTAGCTTGTTAAGTTTTTCATCAATCTTAGAAAGATATTCGTAATTTGCCTGTGTTTCATTAGTATTGTCATTTATGCTTTCACGATGCTCATCGAACTCTTCTTTTATGCCTTTGAGAGCAGCCTCAAATTCTTGTTTTATCTTTTCTATTTCAGATAGATCTGTCTGGAAGAAACTTTTACTCACATTACCACCCAACACTTAATTTGTAGAAGTTGTTTATATAGTTTTCTGTTGTGCAGTGCTATAAATCATTTCGCAGTTTCAAGAACAAGTAATGTTTCTGTTTTTCTAACACCAGGTATGCTTTTTAGTTTTTTCAAAACAAAATCTCCAAGTTCTTCTGCATCATTTACTATTGCTTTTATTAACATGTCGTTAGGGCCTGTAACTGCAACAGCATCCTGAACAAAACGCATTGCAGATATTTTTTTAAGAGCTTCATAATGAAGGTTGTAGTCAACATCTACCAAAATATAAGCGTTAATAGGTTTTCCAAGTTTCGTATAGTCGAGAACTTTTTGTATTATTTCTCATATTTTTAGGAAAAGGTATTTATAGTAACACTCCTCTCCCTAATCCTAAAATGTATATACTTGACAGAAATGTATATACTCACATATTATAAGGACGTTACACACATTCACATCATAATTAAAAAGGTGATTGGAAGTTAGTTCAGCTAAAATAGTTCACAATCATGGGGTTAATTACTTACAACAATGTATTTGAAAATATATCCCGCGTATTTTTAGTATTTAATATGCCCCCTGAATTTTCCGGAAAATTTTCAACTTCTTTGAAAATCCTTCGAAAAAAGCCAATTTATTCGAAAATCCTTCAAAAATATCGCAAATCTTTCAACTTCTCTAAAAATCTTGCGGTTTTATATAGAAATATTCTTAAATTAACAGTTGTTTCTGGTAGCTTAAATGTTTGGAGGCATAAAAATGTGTAAAAAATTTAGCATTTTGTTTTCGTTATTAATGATATTGGTTTTATCAATGTCTTTTTCAGCTTATGCTGACGGGTTAGCGGTTAGTATTCCTGCCAAACCTATTGAAAAAGAATCAGTAACACAGGTTCCAATAGAAATAGAGTCGAATGAAGCAGCATCTAATGATGATTTAATTCAAAAAAGAAGAACTCTTACTGAAGAGGAATTAAAAGAATTAGGTTTTGATATTAATGTTACTGATTTGCTTGATAAAAGAAGCACTCAAACTTCTATTGTTACTTCTGGCGGTAATGACGTAGTTGTTCAAGAAACAACTGCTAAATCAACTGGAAAAATGACTGTGCAGGAAGCGTTGGATGCTGGCTATGATGTACATGTACCTTCATCAGATTCTGTAGCTTCAGATACGCAGGAAGCATCAGAAGAGGCAACAGGAGTAAGTAGTTCTGGACCAAACAGTGAATTGATAGAGGAAACTGAAGAGAATGATGATTCTGTTGAAGTTATTATTGAAGCGCCTTTAGAAGAAGAAAAAGAAGTTCAACCCGAAAACGGCTTTTTTAAAAAAATAGCTGGATTATTTTCAGGAGATAAAAAAGAGGCAGTTGAGGAGGAAGTTCAAGTTATTGAAAAAATCAGTTCAGAAAAACCGGAAGAAAAAGAAAGTGATGAATCATTCATAACTAAGTTTTTCAATTTATTCCGATGATAGCTCACTGGTTTAACAAAAGTTACGTCATATTTGTAAGCCTCATTCTGCTGTTGACTCCATTGAGCTATGCACAACAGCTTTCTGATGTTTTTTCTCCATCAACTGAAAAGTATGGAGAAGAAATAAAAAAATCAGATGTTGTTAATGAAGTCCAGATTCAGGTTTCTGAAGACGGAAAAGTCACTATATTGGATTCTGATGTCTCCACTAAGTCTGTTAACGTTGACAATGTAGATACTGAAGACGTAGAAGTTGAAAACGTAGAAGACGTAATTCCGCAAGCTTATGATAATACGTGTCCAGAAGCGTATGTCAAGAATCTAAACACATGGTATCTTGGGTATGTTGATTATAATGGAGATGATGACTGGCGCAAATGGGATTTGCCTTCTTCTGGAACTTTTACTGTTGATTTAGATGTTCCTTCAAATAAAGACTATGAGCTTGAGGTTTACAGTAGTTGCGGTAATAAAATTTGTTCGCCGTACGATGGAACTGGAACTGATGAGCAATGCGTTGTTAGCGTGAATTCAGGGTGGGTTTATGCAAGAGTTTATGGTTATTCAGGTGCTTACAGTGCAAGTTCAGCTTATTATATCAAAGGTTCATTTGCTGCAAGCAATCAATATGATCTTATTCCTTGGGGTTTTATTGTAACGCCTAGCAGTCCTAATGACCAAGATTCTATCTCTATTTTGTATGAGATTAAGAACGATGGATCAAGCGACATAACAGGTTACTTTAATTATAAGCTTTACATTGATGACGTGCACTATCAAACATGTAATGCAAATAATGGGTTAACTGCAGGATGGTACAGTAGTTGCACTAGAACAGGTATAACTTTGAGCGAAGGTATGCATACGCTCAAAATAATTGTTGATCCATCAAACAATGTTGGTGAAACAAATGAGAACAATAATATTAAAACTCAAAGTTTGACTGTATCTCATGTAGCAAGTTATGATCTTGTTCCTGGCAATATAGATGTTAGTCCTAGTAGCCCTTCTGATAAAGATTCTATTACTTTTTGGTATAAAGCTATTAATACAGGCCCTGATGATATAAATGACCAGTTTCGTATTAAATTTTACATTGATGATGTTCAATATGGAGATTGTAATTATCCTAACGGATTGGATTTTCTGGAAGCAACTTTTTGTGAACGTTCTGGTGTAACACTTGCTCCAGGCACATATACTCTTAAGACTGTAGTTGATACTGGCAATCAAATCGGTGAAGCTGATGAAGGCAATAATGAAGATACTGAAAGTCTTTCAGTAACTCAGACTCCTGTTGATTTAGCACCTTCAAGCTTCGTAATTGATCCAAGCAGTCCTAAAGAAAGCGATTCAATAACAATCTGGTTTACTGTTGTAAACCTTGGGCCTGAAGATGTTACTGATAGTTTTGTAATGGAACTTCGTATTGATAACTCCTATTACGGAGAATGCACTATCGATGATATTGACTTCTTAGAGGCTGTAAGTTGCATAAGAAACAACATAAATCTTAATCAAGGCACTTATACTGTTAAGAACGAAGTTGATTTAAATGACGATATTATTGAAACTAATGAAAATAATAACATAGAGGAAGAACCGCTTACAGTATCATCTTCTTGCCCTTCAGATAAGCCTTACAAATACGATGGTTCTTGCCATGCATGCCCTCAAGACTCTTTAGAATGCGGCGATAACTGTTATGATAAACAAACATCTTGCACTTATGGTGAACCTTCTTGTGGTGCTGATAACTCTGCGTTTTGTTGTAATTCGGAATATCCTTATGCTTGTCCAGCTGGAAACATTTGTTTCCAAAATACAAACTATTGTGATGGAAGACCGATATATAGCTGCCAAGATAAAAAATGGGTTTGCATAGATAGTAGTGCTGTAGGAACTTGCACTGGAAACACTCTTAACTGTTGCCCTTCTGACTATCCTTACTACTGGGCGAGCGATCAAACTTGTCGTGACGGACCTTTTCAACAGGTAAATTGTGATGTTCCTGACGGTTCATCTTCTCAATGTGATTGTGATACAAATTCAGACTGTCCTTCATCACACCCTTATTGTGAACAAAATTATGCTGGGCATGATTCTGGTTATGATGGTTGTCTTTCATCAGAGCCTGAACATTGTGGCGATGGAATATGTTCAAGCAATGAGAATTATAATAGTTGTTCGCAAGACTGTATCGCTCCAGAAGGCAAGATAAATGTTGATGTTTTCTACAGCAATAATAACAATGCAATGAGTGGCGCACATGTTTATTTGGATAGCGTATCAAAAAGTACAACTGACAGTAATGGTAAAAAAGGTTTTGACGCAAATTATGGAAGTCGAAACGTAAAAGTAGAATGCCCTGATAAAACTTACTGCAATGAAAGAACAGTGCATGTTGATGGAACAGAATATGTTAGTTTTGGTTGTAGCTGTTCAGTTCAGGAAAGTGAATTACAGTTAAAAGTAAGAGCTCTACATTCTGCAACAGATGAAGGATATCCGATTTATAACGCATATATTTTTCTTGACCAAGAAAAGATAGGACTTACAGATACAACAGGTAATTTTTACATTTCTAATGTTAACTATGGGTCTCACCAATTAGGCATTGGTATGAAAATAGCTGATGAAGATGGGGGAGAACCTTACGATCATCGTTATTCCGTAGATATTTTTGTTGATGAACAATTTGAAGAACACTATATAAATGTTGACTTGCAATCTCAACAGCAAAGTTTAAGCCAAAACATTAATGGTGTTGATTCAAATACCATAACAGTTACATCTTATGACGAAACTTATGCTCCTGAAGCAATTCCTCTCGTAGTTGTTGCAATAGTTTGGGTAGGCTTCGTAGGTTGGGCTTATGGAGATTATGCTAAATGTGTTGAAGAGACGGATAGTTGGTGGGCTGGTGTAGGGAAAAATATTTGGTACGGTATTAGCTGTAATCCAGCAGGCTTAACTATTGGAAATGCAATTAATAAAGACCATATCGGAAATTGCATAAAAAAATCTTCTACACTTGCGAAAAATACCTGGGAAAAATGTAAATTGGATGCTACATTCTTAGGTGTTTCATTTATACCTGCCATATGGATAGCCAAAGCACTTGGAAAAGTGTTTGTAGTATTAAAAGGCACAGTTTATTCAATTCCTTATGTTGAAAAATTTTTAGGTTATGGTATCAAAGTAATAAAAGAAAGTGATACTTTCATAAAAGTTAGTGATGGTGTAAATACAATTGGATATAAAGTAATTAGCGGAAGTTTAAAGGTTTACGATAACGTTGTTGGAATGATTGTTAAAATAATGAACAATGCAGGTGTTTCAAATAAAATAACTACAGTTGTAGATGATTTATTACGAGCAACAACTCCTTCAGATTTGCCAGGCATTAACACTAAACATATTGGCAATGTAAAAGGAGCGCTTGGAGAAAAAGTATCTATGAAACAAGCAGATATGGTTGGAGAAGAATTAGTTAAAGAAGGAGCTGTTTTTGTAAGACCTGCAGGGAACTCAGGAACAGTTTTCAAAGAAACTAGCAAATATAAACTGGTTTTCAATGATAAAGGAAACCTAGATGTGTGGGAAAAAGCAGGCAACAGATTACTAGGAGATTTCGATGATTTCTATAAGATAAACGATAAATGGATTGTTACAGAAGTAAAAACTATGTCTGCTGGAAATTTGGATATGCAAATTCCACGAAAATGGAGCTGGAAGCCTCTAGGTTGGAAAAACGGAGTTACTGAAAAGGTAATTAACCGTTTAGAAGCAGTTAAAGAGGTTACAGGTCAAACTCCAGAATTTATTCTTATGATTCCAAAAGGAGAAGCTGCAGCGTCAAAGCAACTTCCCAATCTTTTGAAAAAAGTTCGTAATGCAGGTTTTAAAGCAGAGACTGCAGAGCTTAAAGCTACTAATGAAGCATTTGATATTGCAGCACGTCGAATAAAAATCGAAGCGGAAACTGGAGGATAATGAAAATGAGTTATGAAACAGACTTTATGTTGTTTTTTGAAGAGGATTATTCGGGAAAACTAGATGGTTTTTTGAATGTTCTTAGAAAGATGCTAGGAGATAAAGTTGATATAGGAAAAGCTACAAAATATGGTGCTGAAGTATTCATTAAATCATATTTTTATGGAGTTAAAGAGTATGGCTATATGCCTTTTATTTTAAGTGTAGGCTCTGATGAGGCAAGAAAAACTTCTTGGTTGGTATTTTCTACAGATGTAATGGATGATGATCCTGAAAGTCCTAACCAGAAATTGTTTTACGACATTTTTTTCGCATCTTGTAAAGAACTTAAACCTGTTTTTGGCACTGCTGAACCAACAGAACAAAATACAGATAGAGAAAATACACGACCGTGCACTGACCAAGCAGAGTATTATAAAAACCCCTACCTGTTTTGCATTGAACCTCCTCTTTTTGGTAGTGGTGACTTTAACCCTGCGCAATTCTCACATGATTTTTTTCATAGAACCGACATAGTTGCCAAATTAGCTGAAATTGAGAAAGTGATGAGCAGAAGTGAGTTAGTCGCCATATTAAAGAAACATTCTGAACAAATGGTTGAAAGCGATGATGGCGGTATAGGTGTTTTTAAAAAGAGTTGGCAAGCAGTTTACCCACGCTATTTTGTTCGTAAAGAAATTAGAAAGCGCGGTTTGGAACTTGAAGAAGGACTGGCAGAAAAATATGCGGAAGAATCAGGAGTAAACTGATAACAATCAATAAATTAAAATGAATAAATGGAAAATTACAGAACGTGCATCCATCGCCTTACTCATAACTCTGTCTCTGTTGTTAGCTGTTTCTTTCCTTCCAATTGGCGAGAGTGATAAACCTAGCGTTTCTTTGGATGCTTATAATGCTGTTGCTTATGATGAAAAAGTGTCTCCTGAAGTTAAGAAGCAAATTATCGAGAGTGTTGTTGAAAAGAAGGAAAAAATTACTGTTCTTGTAAGGTCTACTGTTGATGTTGAGTCTGAAATTAAAAAATCAAAAGGAAAGATAAAAAACACTGCTGAAATTGCTGAACTGAAATTTGTTGAAGTTGAAATATCTGTTGATAAAATATCTAATCTTGCAGATGAAGAAGAAATTGTTAAAATTTATCCTAATTATGAGTATTATCCTTTGCTTGTTGATAGTGTTCCGTTAATTAATGCAAACACTTTTTGGGATGCTGGTTACAAAGGAAATGGAGTAAAAGTTGCTGTTATTGATTCTGGTATTGATAAAAATCATCCAATGCTTTCTGGAAAAGTTGTTGCTGAAAGAGATTTCTCAAGTTCAGGTAGTGCTAATGACATAAGCAGTCATGGAACTCATGTTGCTGGTATAATAGCCGGAACTACTGCGAACGGTGGTTCTTATTCAGGTGTTGCTCCAGAAGTGAAATTGCTTAATGCAAAAGTAATAGCAGATAGCACTGGTTTCGGAAGCACTTCATGGATAATTTCTGCTATTGATTGGGCTATTGATCCTGATAATAATCCTGGAACAGATGATGGTGCCGATATCATTAGTATGAGCTTAGGCGTTAACAAGCTTATTGACGTAGCTTTGAACGATGCCATAAAAGGTGCAGTTGATAACGGCGTTGTTGTGGTTGTTTCAAGCGGTAATTGTGGTAACGGTTGCCCTTCCGGTAAATGCGGTTCTTATAGAGGCATTACCAGCCCTGGAAGTTCTCCAGACGCTATAAGTGTAGGGGCTGTTGACAAAAATAAGCAAGTGGCTTGTTTTTCAAGCGGTGGCAGCATTGATGATGTTGGAATCAAGCCAGATATTACCGCGCCTGGAGTTGATATAATTAGTTCTATTCCAAATTCTAATTACATATCTAAAAGTGGAACTTCAATGGCAGCTCCGCATGTTTCAGGAGCAGTTGCTTTGCTTCTTCAAAGAAAACCTGAACTTACTCCTGCAGATGTAAAACATGTTCTTGAAAGCACAAGTGTTGATTTGGGTTCTTCAGGAAAGGATACAAGTTATGGCGCTGGTATGCTTGATCTTAGTGGTGCTTTGAATTTTTATTCAAACATTGAATTTACAGTGAACTCGGCAAGTCAGATAAACAAAGATGATACGCAAACTTTAGAAGTTCAAATATTTGACAACATCCCAATAGTTAAAGTTGTTGGAAAAATAACAAAACCTGACAATAGTCAAGTGAGCTTTACATTAAATAAAGTGGATACGAATCATTATTCATATGTTTATTCGGATACATCAGCTCTTGGATCTTATTCTTTTGATATTGATATAACTTATCAACCTTCACTTCAAAGTTCTGATGGCTCTGATGCTCCTTTAGAAAAGACTGCATTTTACTCAAATGATTTTAGAGTTGTTCTTCCTGCTGGAGATTTTGGAAACGTTGAAGCTATAAATATAAATGAGCAACAGTCACTTAGCAATAACCTTGTTGGAAGTTTGAATTTCAGAAACACAGCAACCACTCCCCTTGATATCTCGATAATTTTGCAATTGATTAAAAACAACTCAGAAGAATTTGCCCAAGAAATAAGACTGCCCTCTGTTAATGTTGCTGCAGATTCAACTTCAACAATAAATGTAGATAGTGAGCTGGAAGTTCTTCCAGGCAATTACACTATTAGGATTTTAACAGATTACGGTGTTGGAAGTTTAATTAATGAGACCAACATTACTGTTATTGATGATTTGGCTCCTGAGATTGTGGAGGTTAAGTACACTCAGCAAATTATGAAGAAAAATCCACAAGTCTTTTTTGTTAAACTTAAAGAGTCTGGAGAATTACTTAAAATAAGTTTGGATACACAAACATATGTTGCTCCTTGTCCAGCATCAGGAGCAGATCTTTGTATTGCCATATCTCCTACAACCATAGACGTTAATTACACTGTAGAAACCTTTTCTGAACTCGGTGTTGAAACAGACTTTGCAATCACCATATATGATGATTTTTTCCAGTTTGGAGATAAATTTGAAACGAAGTTTAATGCTTGCGACGAATACGATAATTGTGTAACTAGTGATTTCTTCCGATTTGATGCACTTGACTGTAGTGGGAAAGATGTTCTTGTTGCAAAAACATATGACGATGTATCAGTTTTTGAAGAAGCAACCAGCAGCAATGTTTGTTTGTCTGTACTTAACAGAAGTGTTAGTGGAACTCCTCCAAACAATTATTTGGAAAATTTCGATGCTGTTATTTGGACAACTGGAACAGATTTAGCTAACATTGACGAAAATGATGCTGCAGCATTAATTGATTATTATGATAAAAAAGGAAAAGTGATTGTTGAAGGAAGTGATGTCGCATTTAAGCATCAGAACAATGAATTAATGCAAACAGTACTTCATTCTGAACTAGGAACTGATTTAGGATTTAGTGTTACATCAACCACTGAATTAGAACAGTTAAAGGTAAATATAACAAGAAGTCATCCGTTAATAAGTGGATTGCAAAATCTATTATTATTCAACGAAACTTTAAACCCATTCCCTGATTCAATTCGTGCTTATAATGGAAGTGTTGAACTTGCTGAATGGACTGGTTTGGATACGACTGGCTCTGCTATCGTAGCTTATGAAGATGAGCAGAAGAAATCATTGTTCTTGCCATTTAGCATTAACGCTTTAGAAGAAACAGAAAGAAGCACTTTGGCTTCAAATTCTTTAAATTGGTTGCTGGAAGAAAATTCTGTTGACATAACACCTTCAAAAATTGAATATAAAAATTTTGCTGAAGATACAGTGTCCACGGATGGTTTTTGTATTATGATGTGCGTTGCTAAATGGCAACTAGAAGACGGTGTTTGCAGTTTTAACGAATGTGGAAGTGCTTGCGACACTAGTGCTTTTGATACTGAAGAAGAATGCGAAGCAGAAGCTCAACAAAACTCTTTAACTATTCCTATTGAAAATCAGCCTTTCAATATGTTTACTTTCATTGAAAGCACAGAGCAGTTGCAAACAACTCCTGCTATTGAAATACTTGTAGATGGAATTGAAGTAACTGCTGTTTCAGACCTTGTTAATGAAAACGAATACTCTTACTTGTCAACGCTTACTTTGAATAAAGGGCTGCACACAGTTCAAGTAATTGCAAATAATGATTTTTCTATAAGTGAAAATAATTATCTTAATAATCTTGCTGAATATGATTTAATAGTTTACCCAAGTGAGTCAGATCTTTTGATTTCTGGCATGTCTTACAAATATGATGAGAACTTAGCAGCTATTGTTTTAGATGTTAATGTTTCCAATATGGGTGGAACAACAGTAACATCTTTGTTTAAAGTTTACATTGATGATGTAGAAACATCTCAGAAAAATTTTGATCTTGGCATAGGAAAAGAGAAGACGATTAATCTCGAATTACCTTCAGATAAAGGAACATACAATTTAAAAATTGTTGCAGATCCAGATAATGCCATAGTAGAATTTAATGAATCCAATAACGAATTGCAAGAGCAGATTTATTTATGCAGTAAAGAAAAGATTCTTGTGGTAAATGATAATGATGCGGAATTTTATTCAACTGAAAATCCTAGCAGTGCGAACGAATTTATCGATGTTTTGAAAACAGAAGGATATTGCGTTGATACGTGGGACGAAACACAACAAGGCCCGCCTTCTCTGGATCATTTAGAGACTTTCCCATTAGTGATATGGAGCGCTGGCGATTATTTTGATAATGTACTTAGCAACGAAGATAAATCATTGCTTTCTGGCTACAGTCAAAGATTGCTTATAGAAGGAAGCGATTTAGCAATGGATCTTGGAGATGATGTTCTGCTTGAAACATTAAGCGGCAGTGTATTTGGTCAGGATATGCTTATAGAAACTACAACGCTTACTTTAAACGAGCATTTTATTGTTGATGGAATAACTTCAATAACAATAGACAAAGACAAATCTCCTTATCCTGATGAAGTTGAAGCAGTAACTGGAGATGTAGTTGCTAATTGGGAAAACGGAGCTGCTGCAATAACAACTAATTCTGTTGTTGATAAAAAAACAGTTTATTATGGATTCTCTGTTGATGCTGTAACTGATAATGATGTTCGCAAAGATCTTATCCTTAACACAGTTGAATGGCTAACTATACTTAACAAAGCACCAGAGATTCTAAAAATTTCAGGCGATTTTGTTGTTAATGAAAACGAAATGGTCAATATACGCGTTGAAGCTTCTGATGATGGGGACAATGATTTGACTGTTACCTTAAATGATACTAGATTTAAAACTTCTGATGGATTAGTGGATGGCGTGGGTGAATGTGGAGGAATTATGGGCAAACAATGTGAAGATGGGCTTATGTGTGTAGTTCCTGAAAATTGCATTGATTGTTTTGGTGTTTGTAATGTTAACAGCGATTCAATAGTTAACTTCTTTGAATGGCAAACAACTAACACAGATGCAGGCACATATCTTGTTAATGCTACTGTATCTGATGGCAGGTTAAACACCTCTGAAGTAGTTGAAATTATTGTTAATGAAGCTTTAAATAGCCCGCCAATTGTAAGTTTAGAAGGAGTTGACACAGACGCTATAGCTATAACACTGAACGAAGGTGAAACAAAAACTTTCAGTATTATTGCTTCAGATCCTGATGGAGATCTTTTGACATACAAATGGCTTCTTGATGGCGTGATTGTTTCAACAACAACAGAATTTGCTTTCAGTCCAAAATACAATGAAAGTGGCACATACAATCTTACAATAATAGTTAGTGATGGCGAAGCAGAAACTAGTCTTGAATTTACTGTAATTGTTCTTGATACATTAGCTTGTGAAGTTGGTCAAACAAAATTATGTGCATTACAGGATGGTGTATGTACTGATTCTGTTGAAGTTTGCACTTCAGATGGAGAATGGCTTGGTTGCACAGAAGCAGTATACATTAGCCATAACAATGCATATGAAGTCAATGAAAACACGTGTGATGCTTTAGATAATAACTGTGATGGGACTGTTGACGAAGACTTTGATGATTACGAAGGAGATGGTGTTGCTGACTGTGTAGATGATGATTGGGATAATGATGGTGTTGATGATGATGAGGACGATCTTATTGGAAATGATGATGACATAGAATTTAAAGGTGATGATAAGGATATTAGAATAAAGATTAGAAATGATTTAGATGGAATAGGTATGAAAAGAGTAAAAATTAACAACAGCAATAAACGCCTTATTGAATTCAGTCATAATTTCAGCAAAAAAAGAGTTTACTTAAAGAATTTAACAATAGACAAACAAAAAAATGATGATTCAGATGGTTTCACATTAGTTAAAGGATTGGATTTAGGAGGAGGTAAAAAATCAGTTTACGTTGACCGATTAAGTTCAGGTTCAAATGCGGTTTGCGTAAAAGACGCTGAAGTTTCTTCAATCACAGAAGTTAGTTCTGATTGTACTGGTGAACATGAAAATTTGTTGAACTGTGAGTTAAATCTTTTGTCAACAATTGATGAGGATTCTTTGTCTTGTTACCTGCAAGAGCATGATCAATTCATTATTACAGGGCTTAGCCACTCTGTTGCGTTGGAACAATGCACAGATTTTGACGGAGATACATACTTACCTCTGGGATGTACTGGTGGATTAGATTGCAATGATGAGGATGGTTTGATTAATCCAGATGTGATTGAAATTTGCAATCAGATAGATGACAATTGTAATGGTTTGATTGATGAAAATAGAGTTTGCAACACTCCTCCTGTCATGGATTTTATTGGAAATAAAAGTGTTGATGAAACCAACCAATTAAGTTTCACAGTATCTGCTACTGATAACGAAGGAGATTTGCTATTTTATAATGCAACTGGATTGCCAGAAGGAGCAACCTATGATAACAGCACTGCTACATTTGACTGGACTCCTACATTTGCACAATCAGGAACATACTATTTTACATTCAATGTTTCTGATGGCTTAGTATATGATTATGAGCAAGTAAACATTACAGTAGTTAACGTTAACCGGCCGCCTGTTATAACGTCTCATACTGCTGGTTTGATTATGAATGAAGGCGGTTCGCAAGAGTTTACTGTTGTTGCTTCTGATCTAGATAATGAAGAATTGAGTTATAGTTGGAAAATTAATGATGTTGAAACTTCAACAACAAGCACGTTTACATATTCTCCTAGTTTTGATGATGCTGGCGAACATACAATCTCAATTGAAGTATCTGATGGCGATTTAACAGATTCAAAACAAGTTACAGTTTTAGTACTTAATGTAAACAGGCCATCTGTAATTACAGCTGTTATGGTTGAGCCTGCTGGTTTAATCATGAATGAAGAAGAAACCAAAACATTCTTCTCATCTGTAAGTGATGATGAAGGAGAAGCTATTAGTGTTGCTTGGAGTGTGAATGATGAACCAGTTGAAATTGGACCAACTTTTGAATTTAATCCTACTTACGAAGATAGTGGAGAATACCTTATTGAGGTTGAAGTTAGCGACGGAGAATTCATAGATTCGCAAGAGTTTACAGTGGTTGTTAATAATGTAAATAGAGTTCCTCTCTGGAATGTTATGCCTCAAGGCCCATCTATATTAGAAGACTCTTCATTAGTTTATGATACTATTGCAATCGATCTTGATGGAGATTCATTAAGTTATTCTGTAAACGACGAATCTTTCAGTATAGATTCTGAAGGAACACTTTCTTGGATACCTCCTGAAAATTATAATGGCGTAACAACAGTTACGCTAACTGCTGATGATGGAGAAGATAGCACTGACAATGAAATTTCAGTTACTGTTACACCAGTTAACGATCCTCCAGTCATAGATGAATATTTCCCAAAACAAGTTGATGTAGGCGGAGATGGATTTGGCGTTCAGTCACTTAATGATATGGATTATATCAATATCAAAGAAAGTCAGAAACAACAGTTTACAGTAACAGCATCTGACGTTGATGATGAAACCTTAACAATTAATTGGTATGTTGACGGAGAACGAAGAGTATCTTCTGATTCCTACCTTCACAAAACACATTTCCGTTCAACAGGCACTTATGATATTAAAGTTGAAGTCTCTGACTCTGAATATACTGTAAGTAAAGAGTGGGAACTTACTGTTTCAAATGTGAACATAGCGCCAAAAATTAACGGCATTTTTGCTACATCCTCAACGCCTCTAATCGAAGATCAAACCATAAATTTTTCTGTAAATGCTTATGATTTTGACCAGGATATTATTACATACAAGTGGTATGTTGATACCGAACTTACCTCTGATGAATCAACAATGGAATATTATTTTGACTATCTTTCCAACGGAGAACATAACATTACAGTTGTAGTCTCGGATGGAGAATTAGAGCGAACTTACAATCGTCGTTTACTTATAAGAAACATTAACAGACCTCCGGAAATTGAATCTGTACTTCCTGAAGGTCCAGTTAGCCTTGATGAAGGTGAAAGCATTGAGTTTTCTGCAGTAGTTAATGATTCTGATGAGGACGATGAAGCAAGGTATCGTTGGTTGCTGGATGGACGAACTGTCGGGTTAGAAAGCTCTTACATTTACACTCCTGATTTTAATTCAAGAGGTAAACACCATATGAAGCTTATCGTTAGCGATGAGCACGGTTTGAAAGATTACGTGGTGGTAGAAATAGAAGTTGGCAATGTTAACCAAGCGCCCAAAATATTGTACGGTCCACAGAATTTCACAATCAGAGAAGGCGTGAGTAGAAACTTGACTATTAATGCCATTCACCCAGATGACGCTTCCATTTATTACAACTGGTACGTGGATGACGGATGGGTATCAAGTAAAGATGTTTTCGAATACTCTCCGGATTATGATTCATCTGGAACTCATGAATTCTACATTAATGTTAGCGACAGGTTTGGTAAAAGCGCTTCACACAACTTTAATGTGGAAGTCTTAAACACCAATAGAGCGCCTATTCTTGAGCCTTTAGAAGAAATAATTGTAACAGAAGGCGAGCCAGTTACGATTGTTGCTGCTGCAACAGATCCAGATAATGAAAACGAAGATAATAGTGATGATAATGAGTTAACGTTTTCTATCAGTAACTCCTGGTTTGTTCAGGATGAAAACAAGTTCAGCATACAAGGATTGCGTGCTGGCGAATACACAATAAACATCAGAGTCTTTGATGGACAACTATCAGACCATCAAAACGTGAACATTATCGTTGAATAAAAGAATTAACTAACCTCACACCCAACAGCATCGAAAACAGTCAATACCATGTTCACAAGCTTTCCTTTGAATAAAACAGGTTTCTCAATACTTATGACGTTCTCACCGCAAGTTATGCCCACATTAGCCTGAACTGGTGTAAAAGCAGCTCCAGTGCAGCAAAGAATTTGTTCATCCCCATAATCTATGATTCCAGGAACTTTAGAATCACAAGCAGAAGCTGTTGCTGGACTGATATAAGAGCAAGCACCTTTATTATTACAATCTGCATGACACAAACCATCAGACATGGTGCAATCATTATTGCAGCCTTCAGCTGGCTTGTATATAATAAAATTCTTCTGAGGGCACTCATCATTATGGATAACTAATCCAAAAGCCAATCCAGTTTCATAATCTGCATGCGTTATAGTAACATCATAAGGAGAACCATCATCAGGGTCTGCAAATTCAATCTCATAAAATCCAGAAGCATCAGTCAAGTCAAAACCTTTCCCAACAACAGTTACTCTCGCATTTTCAACATTATCGCCGGTGATGTTTGTGATAACGCCTGAAATTTTACCAGAACCTGCTGGAAGACCTGGGCAACTTGGTGATCCGCCAACATCTTCACAAAGAACTGTATCCGCATTGCATGAAAGTGGGTCAAAACAAAAAGTCCCTCCACAACAAGCTTGTCCTTCTGCACCGCAAGCTTCGTCAAAATATTGGCAGCAGGTTATGTTTCCATATTGAACTCCGCTGCTTTCTCCGCAATCACCTGCATGCGCGTTGGTTCTTGTGCTTTGGCTGAATACGCATTCTTCGTCTCCTGCACAACTTCCAGCTTCTATTGTTCTGCATGTAACTGTTCCAGGATCTGCGCTTAAGCATACAAATTGGTCATAAGTTGTTTCTCCAGGAACTTCAGCATGCCCGTCAGTTGCACTGGATAATGCAGTTACTTGAACATCAGGAGCAGCACAGCTATTATCTAAAACAGAAGCTTCTCCTTCAGTAAAACTACAGCAAATTTCCCAGTTATAATTTTCAAGGCCTGCAAGTTCTCCATGAGCATTAGTGTCAGAATTAAGCCTGAAAAGTTCTAAATCAGCGCATCCTGCACTAGTTATATCACAAACTAATTTTCCATTAACAAAAATTGTAGAAAGTGCAAACAAGACAGATATTACAACTAAAAAAAGTATGAATTTCCCACCTCTTTTCATTTGTATAAGCTCTTTGCAAGTTCTCGTATTTAAATATTGCTGTAATTTATGGATTAAAATGCGAATTCATAATTCGTTGATGTGTTCCGTTCTCTGAAGTTCTGCTTTGAAGTATTGGCTTATACCAGTCTGCTATTGCTTGAGTGTATTCTGGCCCTACGTATTGAGGGTCTACTGCCTTGTAAAAGTCTTTTAGTTTCTGTAAATTGGCTAAACTAAATTCGCCATTTGTTTCAAGCTCTAATTTTAATCCTTCAAGATAATCTTGCGCATTGCAACCCCCAACAAATCAACAGCTGCCAAGGGCGTAATTATTGACGCGTTTGCAGCTCCTACCCCGAATATGCTTTGCATAGTTCTTCCTATATGAGCTAGAATGACAAAAAGGCTTTATAAATCTTTCTCTATTCATTACTAAGAAAGAGTGAATGCTTATATTTTATATATTTGTCATTAGAATTCAGTTACACGCACTTATTTAACCACTTTTCCAACAACATAAGTTGAAGGCACTATGCCGTATTGTCTGCTGTCTATGCTCTTTGCAGGGTTGTCTCCGAGAAGGATTATTGTGTTTTCAGGTAGTTTGTAATCATAGAATTCAAGTTGTTTTAACAGAAGAGTGTCTGCAAAAATCGGGTTGTTCGGGTCTATTTCCTCAGATTCTGTTGCGTAAACGCGTCTTATAAAACGTTCATTAGCAGTTTCAAATTCAATTAAAACAAAACTTTCTTTAAAAATGTCAGCAGATTTTGCAATAAACACAATATCTCCTTCATTGAATGTTGGTTCCATTGATCTGCCAATTACTTGCATTGCAGTAACTTCTCCATAGCTTTTCGATAAATTGAGAAGTATTCCTTCCTCTGTAGTTGAGTAATAAAGGCCATAGGTGTAATAAGCTCCTGCTGCTAATGAAAGTATAACAACAACTACTGCAGCTACTTCTATGATTTTTTTTCTTTGGTCTTTTTGTTCAAGAGTTTGTTCATAAGGTGTTTCAATTTCATCCACTAAATTTATAACATCTTTAGAATATCCATCTGTTTTAAGCTGTCTTTTTATTTCTTTCTTGCTAATTCCATCATCGATTTGTTCTTGAATCCAATCGTAAATCTTTGACATATCGTGCTTGTTGAAGTACGAATATATAATACTTACTTAATTACAAAGAATTAAAAGGTTGGATTAAAACACAATTGCATTATGATAACAAAATCTAAACTGGCGATTCAGTTGTCTAAACTGAAAGTATTCTCTAAGCCTGAACTGCATTCAGAACAGTATACTACAGATTCTGAAATAGCTGCAGATTTTTTATGGCTAGCTTACATGAATGGAGATATAAAAAACAAGAAAATAGCAGATCTCGGATGCGGCACAGGAATTTTAGGCATTGGTTGTTTGCTTCTCGACGCTAAAAAAATTTATTTTGTGGATAATGATGAAGAAGCTTTAGCAACTGCTGCGGTTAACATTGGTGATTTAAACATAAAAAGCGATAGTTATGAAATAATCAATAATGATGTCAATGAAATTAAATTAAAAGCAGATGTTGTTATTCAAAATCCTCCTTTTGGAACTAAACAAAAGCATGCAGATAAGCAGTTTCTTCTGAAAGCGTTTGAAACTGCTAACATAATTTATTCCATCCATAAAGTAACATCAATAGATTTCATTGATAAGCTCAGCAAGTCAAAAAATTTCGAAATAACTCATCTATTGCGCTATAATTTGCCAATAAAGCACACTCACAGTTTCCACAAGAGAAAAATTCATAGAATTGAAGTTGCGTGCTTCAGAATAGTAAAGTCATGACTTTTTGTCTTTTGCATGTTTTTTCATAAGAGAATACTGAATTGCCATTGTTAGCCTTCCAATCACTACTCCTGCTACAAAAATAATAATGTACAGGAAATACGTTGATGTTGGCATAATGTTTAGATTACAGAAACGTTTATAAATGTGTTGCTACTGCTATTTTTTTATGGAATTAAACGTTCTTGAGGAATCGCCAAAACAGCTTATAGCTGAGGTTAAAGGAGCAGATCACACACTTTTGAATGCTTTAAAAACAGAGTTGTGGACTAATAAGCATGTGAAAACTGCAACTTATTCAATAGACCATCCTCTTGTCGGAGTTCCAAAAATAGTAATTGAAACAGACGGAGAAAAACCAAGAAAAGCATTGTCAGATGCTGCTTCTAAGCTTGCTGATTCTGCCAGCAAATTAAGAAAAGAATTTAAGAAAGTTAAGTAGAAAATAAAAAAGCATATAAACTGTTATCTCCATAATTCTGTGTATGCCTGCATTTTCAAAAAAGCTGGGTAATGAACTTTTGCATATAGCTCGTGAAACTGTGAATGCTGCTTTCTCCAATAGAAATCTACACTTAAAACCAGATGTCCGAAAGAAATTATCTGAGGAAATAGGTGTGTTTGTGAACATTTACAAGAAAAAAGAGTTGAGAGGCAGTTTCGGCTACCCTCCTGGGACTTTTAAGCTTGCTGACGGAATTAAAAGAGCTGCTCGCGGTGCTGCTTTTATGGACCCAAGATTTCGCAATTTAACAAAAGCAGAATTTACTAATGTAAGATTTGAAGTTGTTCTGATAAAAGAAGTTAAAGAATTAAAAGTAAAAAAACCAGAAGAATATTTTAAAAAAATAAATCCTAAAAAGCATGGGTTAATGATACGGTACGGCCCTTTTAAGGCTATGCAGCTCCCTATATTTGCCATGCGCAGAGGTTTCACTTCAAGGGATTACCTTGAGAAAACCATTGAAAAATCAGGCCTTGCGCCTGAAGAATGGAAAAACTCTAATCTTAAGGTGTATACATTTACAACTATGATGTTTTCAGAATAAGTTGTCAAAGTTTTTATCAAAAACTTCGTAATATTTATTTTCTCGATTTCTAAGCCATGATTTAATTTGCATCAGTACAACTTCAAAAGGCAAACTTTTATTTTTTGTGCGTATATTAATAGAAGTTTCGCCATTTGGAAATCTTACACCTTGAACAGCCAATAAAAATGATCCAATTATTTCAGGGTTTTTTGGAGCGTCGTTTTCTTTGTTTTCTGTCATCGTATTTCCAACCAAATTCTTTATATATCCAGCTAGGGTCTTCGATATCGTCTTTTCCACTGTATTTTACTTTACCGAGCCCAACCCATTTTTCCAATCCTGTTACAATCATTCCACGTACCATGGTGCAAATTGTGTTGTTGTTCTATTTAAACCTTTTAGTTTTTTAATAGCTAAGTTTCTTGGTTGTATCTTTTTCTTTCTTCTTTTCTCAGTCTCTTGAAGTCTTTAATTGAATTTTCGCGAAGTCGTTCTACGTATTCATGGTTGTCTGTTATCTGTATTGAATCTCTTAAATTTTCTGACATGTTTTTTGAAGACCTCGTTGCAGTTTCTCTTGGTTGGTTTTTCGCTTCTATTTGATCTCCGCTTATCCTTATGCGTTCAAAAGCAGAGGTTACTAATTGTTGGCTTGTAAATATGCTCTCCGATAGGACTCCCATTGCTTGGTTTGCTGTTTCAATACTGTTTCGTCCTTCATCAAATGCAGAAAGCACTGTGTAAGCTATTGCTTGCTGTTCTCCAAGTTTTTTTAGGCTTGCGGTTGCTCGGTCATGTTTTTGCACACATTGGAGAACTACCAATTGTTCATATTTCAATCTTTCTACGTTCTCATGGTTGTATCTTATATCATCTTCTAGACTCTCAATTGAACTCCTAACAGAAGCCCCAGCTAATAATAGATCCCCTTCATTTAACACCTTTTGCGCATATGTATTATTTGTGCCATTTACTGTAGCTTCATCTTGTTCTAAATCTTCTTCAGCTGCATCAATACCTTCTAATTTACGTTCTAAACGAGAATAATTTTCCAGTTTTTTCCCTAAAGTAGATCCTGTTTCTTGTCTGTAGCCTTCTAAGACTTGATATGAGTTCCACATTTCTTTTCTGGTTTTTTTGACAGCTTTGACTAAAAGATTAGTTAGAGCTCTTTGGTTTACTATTAACTGCGGGACGTCGTTTTGGTATAAAGTAGCGTCTACACTGCTGAAATAACGCGATGCCCCTAAAAATATTGCGCGCTTTGCAGTAAAATAAGCAGATTGCACCTCATTCTGGTTTGTAGCAAATCTTTCTTCCAGATGTTTTTGCAAATCAACAACTTGTCTTAAGATTTCTTCTGGATTTTTAATTACATCAGCTGGTAATGTATCATTTACATCACCTAATTTTGCTTCGAGACGTTCAATAGATCGTTCATACGCTGTTTTCTTTTTAGTTTTCTGTTCTTCCATTTGACACGCCTCTGTAATTTTCAATCATTGTTTCAAGTTCATTGGATAAGATTGATTTTCTTGTTTCAATTTGCAAATCGTTCCAGTTTTCATCAACTAATTTTGATTTAGTCTCAACATCCATGCTTCTCCAATGGTAATCTGAATCTCCAACTAAAGGTCCAAATGGGCCATCTACAATCGGCAAAGTAACTTTTATTAGCCCGTCATCATAGTTGTAGAAATACTCTGAATTTCCGTTTTCATTTACTGGAGTGTCTAATGCCCCGTATTTTGGGTTTGCAAAGCCTGATTCAATTTGCAGGTCTGATTTATTGAAAGGCAAAGCACCTCCTACTGTTGCGTATAATATGCCTGCGGCAGCTGCGCCAAATAATGTTCTTGTTATTACGGTTGCTAAACTCATTTTCAATCACCTCAAAGAATTAGTGGTAAAACAGTTTAATACATCTTTACCAAGAAAATCCGCAAGATTTTCAGAGAAGTTGAAAATTCTAACAAACAATCCGGAAATCTTCCGGAAAAACAGGCTTTTTTCGAAGGATTTTCAAAGAAACCGGAAATCCTTTAGGATTTATCGATAAATGTGAACTTTTTTTCATCACGGGTGTGCTTGAAGATTATGCCTAATCCGGTTCCAAACAGAATAGGGCCTATGATAAAAAACGATGCGAAGATTAAGGCAATGCCGTAAAGACTATGGTGAAAATGGAATCTTTTAACTCTTATTATTGGCTTTTTCTTTGTTTTGTTAGCAATAACATCGTGGCCAAGGACATAAAATATGGTAAAAATAAGTCCCATCATAAAACCAAGAATTAATTCAATCATTAACATGCTATAAAACGAACATTACTTATTTAAAAAGATTTCGTTCAGTTTAGAACGCCTTCTGTTTTAAGCTCTTCTGTTATGTAGAAAACATTTTTCGTTCCTTTTAATTGCTCATTAAATTTGAGAAATTGTCGAATGTTTTTGAATATTGCTTCAACAAATAGATTGGCAGAACCGTTTAAAATTTGCAAATTATTAACATGAATGTTTTTGCTTAGTTTTTCAAGTAAATTATCAATTTTTTTTTCTTCAGAATCCATCATGAATCCAGTTCTTATCGAAAATCCTGCAGTTTCAAAGTCAATTGAAGTGTAATATCTTGTAATGATTTCTTTTCTTATTAATTTTTTTTCTGCTTCAAAAACAGTTGTCTGTGGTCGTTTTAATTTGCGTGATATTTCTGATAAATGTTCATGAGAATTTTTTCGCATTTTTTTTATCAAAGCTATTTCCAGGTTATTTTTGTTTTTTCTGCTTGAAATCATAAAATAAGTTAATGAAAAAACTCCTTAATAAAACTATGCCTGAAAAATCCGCAAGATTTTCGGGTTTTTATGACAAAATTTAAGAACCGCGTGGTTAAATAACAGTTATGGCAGAAGATTCGTTTAAGGAAGAAGTTGTTGCAATACTTGTAAAATCCATTTCAAACAAAGAATTTGATAAAAGCAAAGTTTCTGAGCTGATAGAAGTGCCTCAGCAGGAATTTGGCGATTATGCTTTTCCGTGCTTTGTTCTGGCAAGAATATACAAAAAGTCACCGCAAGAGATAGCAAATGATTTGGCAGATAAGATAAAACCAGGTAAAAAAGTAACAAAAGTGCAAGCCACTGGCCCGTACCTTAACTTTTTTGTGGATAAAGAGGAAGTTGCCGAGTCAACAGTTGCTGATATTCTGAATAAAAAAGAAGCGTATGGAAGCAGTAAAAATGGAAAGAAAACAGTAATGGTTGAGTTTTTTCACGCTAACACGCACAAGGCAGTTCACATTGGCCACATAAGAAATATTTGTCTTGGAGAATCAATCAGTCGAACATTAGAGTTTACAGGGAACAAAGTAGTGAGAGTAAATTATCAGGGAGATATTGGGCCGCACGTTGCTAAATGTTTGTGGGGCATGATTAACATCAAAAAATTTGGAAAACCGCCATCAGCTAACAGATTGAGATGGCTTGCTGATGTTTACGTTAATGCAAACAAAACAATTGAAGGAAACGAAAAGTTAGAAGCAGAAGTTAAACAGCTTCTACTAAAGATATACAACAAGGATAAAGAATTAAATAAATTATGGAATGAAACCAGGCAATGGTGTCTTGATGAATTTGAGGAAATGTATAAAGATTTTGGAGTGAAGTATAAAGAGTTGTATTTTGAAAGCGGGATGGAATTCCCAGCTAGAGATATTTCAAAACAACTTCTTAAAAAAGGCATTGCTAAAGAAAGTGATGGAGCGGTGATAATTGATTTAAAGTCGCATAAGTTAGGAATTTTTGTCCTTGTTACGCAGGATGGAACCGCGCTTTACTCTTCAAAAGATATTGCTTTGGCGCAAAAGAAAATGTCTAAGTACAGTCTTGATAAGTCAATTCACGTTGTTGGAAAAGAACAGGAGTTGCATTTCAAGCAGTTGTTTAAAACGTTAGAGATTATGGGTGGTAAGGAAAAAGAGTTTGTAGGAAAGTCTTATCATTTAATTTACGGTTTAGTTATGCTTCCTACTGGAAAGATGTCTTCTAGATCTGGCAGTGTTGTGTTTTATGATGAATTGAAAGATGAATTGTTGTCATTAGCAACTGCTGAAGTGAAAAAACGTCATAAAGACTGGAATCAGAAACAAGTGGATGAAACTGCAAAAAAAATAGCCTTTGCAGCTCTTAAACTTGGTATGATTTACAGAGATAATGAAAAGCAACTTGTTTTTGATTGGGAACAGGCAATGAATTTTGAAGGTGAAACAGGGCCTTACATACAGTATGCTCACGCAAGAATTTGCTCGATACTTGAAAAGTATGGGAAAAAAGTAGCTACTACTGCTGATTTTTCTCTGCTCAAAGAAAAAGAAGAGCAACTTCTAATAAGATTGCTATCTCAATTCCCAGCAACAGTGGAAGCTGCTGCTAGCAATTACAAGCCTCTTCTTATTGCACGTTATCTTCTTGATTTGTCGCAGGCATTCAATAACTTCTACCACCAGCACCCTATCTTAAAAGCAGAGGAAGATGTAAAGAAAGCAAGATTACTGTTAATTACAGCAGTTAAACAAGTTCTTAAGAATGGCCTAAACTTACTAGCAATAGAAGCTCCTGAAAAAATGTGAAGGTTTAAATACGTTATTTAATCTCTTTTTGATTCATAATCTCTGATTTAAGCAAATCAATAAATCTCCAGGCAATCTTGGAAGAAGAAACAGTTATATTTACAGATTTAAGTGCACAGACTATGTTTATGGGAGGCAATAGCTTCAGCCATTTATTGAGAGCAACTAACATTGATAATCTTGACATAGAAATTCTTCGCCAATTAGTAGCAGGTTCAAATGAATTTAGTGAATGGTTTGCTAATCCAAATGTTTACGCATCAGGTAAAGTTCTTAAGGAGGCTCGAGATTTTAAGCCTACTTTAAGAGGACGCAAGAAACTTGCAAAAAGCATACTCTCAAAAAATGGGTCAAGACACGTTCAAACTAATGAATATTCTGACCAAATACAAAAACGTGACCTTTTAATGGAAATTAATAGATCCTATGCTGACTTGTGCAGCAGTATTTCATCTGCCAAGGTAACAGAAGATTCTTTATTTTACATTCCTGCTCAAGCCATGGTTCTTGCAGTAGCAGATGATGCAAATTCAAAAATTGATTTCAGGCCGAATCATTCTGTTGGACCAACAAATGTCTTGTACAGAAGAATGAGTCGGAAAAATTTTCAGAATAAATCAAAAAAGAAACAAGATCTTCATACAGATGAAGGCCTTATTGCTTTAGCATTAACAAGGGTTATGCATGATGACGTTCCTGCTTCAATATTTACAGGGGATTCTGACATAACACGAATTACTACAGATGTCATTAAATATCTTACGTATATTGGCTCTGATGCAGATTCAGTTCTAAATAGATTAGAACAAACACCAATTAGGATATACTTCACGTATGAAAGAGGAAGAGTTAGATTTGATCTAGACACAGCAGAAGCAGTACCAAGAATACAGTCATATGGCAAAAGAAAACTCCCAGAAAAGGTATCTGAATGTCTTAAGCAAAATTTGGAATACACAGAGAGTTTACTTGCTGCGTAATCTAAAAATCTATTCTTAAACGATACCTATCAAAAGCTTTGCTTTTGTAGGTCCGGAAAAGTTTTACTTTTCCGATATTTATTTAAATCACAGTAACATATCATAATCCATGGCTAAGGAAAACAAATTCAAGTCAACAAAAGAACTGAACGTGCCTTCTAAGATTATTGAGCAGGTTATTGGCCAGGAAAGTGCTGTCAAGATCATTAGGAAAGCTGCGAGACAGCGACGCCACGTTTTGCTTATTGGTGATCCTGGAACTGGCAAGAGCTTGCTTGGTCTTGGCCTGGCTGAGCTTCTTCCAAAAGAAAAGCTTGTTGATATTGCTTCTTTTGCAAATCCAAATGATGAGAACCAGCCATTAATGAGAGTTATTCCTGCAGGCCATGGAAGAAACATGGTTGCGCAAGCTAAAATGGAAGCAGGAGGTTTTTTTAAGCACCAAAACATCTTAATGTTTGTTCTTCTTATCTTAGCTCTTATTACTCCATGGTGGGCTTTTAATCATTACTCAAAAATTGGAGGGCCTTTGCTTGGCGGCCTTATGTTCCTTGCTTTTTTCATAGGAGGCATAGTGTTCTTAGCTTCGTTTGTTTTGTTCCTTAACTTCAGCAGAAGAGCAGAAGGCCGCGGCAGAGTTCCTAAAATTGTTGTTGATAACTTCCATAAAAACCAGGCTCCGTTTTTTGACGCTACAGGAGCGCATGCAGGAGCTTTGCTAGGCGATGTACTTCATGATCCCTTCCAAAGCGGAGGCTTAGGAACACCAGCTCACGAGCGTGTTGTTGCTGGCATGATTCATAAAGCGAACATGGGTGTGTTGTTTATTGATGAAATCGCTACTTTAGAGCCTGCAACTCAACAGGAGTTGTTAACTGCTTTGCAGGAAGGCAAATTCGCTATTACAGGCCAGTCTGAGCGAAGTGCTGGTGCTATGGTTCGCACAGAGCCTGTGCCGTGCAATTTTGTTTTGGTCGCTGCTGGCAATGCTGAGACTGTAAGCCACATGCACCCTGCGCTTAGAAGCAGAATAAGAGGTTATGGTTATGAAGTGTACATGAAAGACACCATGCCTGACATTCCTGAAAACCGGGAAAAAGTTGCTAGGTTTGTTGCGCAGGAAGTTGTTAAGGACAAGAAGATTCCTCACTTTTCTTACGAAGCTGTGCAGACAATCATTACTGAAGGGAAAAAGCGTGCTAACCGAAAAGGGCATTTGAGCTTGCTTTTCAGGGATTTAGGCGGTCTTATAAGAGCTGCTGGTGATTTGGCAATCGAAGAAAAATCTTTGTTAGTGGAGAAAAAACATGTTTTAAATGCCCGCGCTATAGCTCGCACTTTGGAACAGCAAATAGCTGATAAGATAATTGAGCATCGCAAAGAGTATGAGGTTATAATTACTGAAGGCAAAAAAGTTGGCAGGGTTAATGGGTTGGCTGTTCTTGGTTCAGGTTCAGCTTATTCTGGTATAATATTGCCTATTGAAGCAGAAGTTACTCCTGGCGGTGAGCAGCGTGAAATTGTTGCTACCGGAAAGCTTGGAGAAATTGCTAAGGAAGCTGTGAAGAACGTTTCTGCCATAATCAAAAAATATTTTGGCGAGGACATAAGAAAAAAGCATGACTTATATGTCCAGTTCCTTCAAACTTATGAAGGTGTTGAAGGGGATTCAGCAAGCATTGCTGTTGCAACCGCAATAATTTCTGCACTCAAAAATGTTCCAATAAAACAGGATTATGCTATGACAGGCAGCTTGTCAGTGAGAGGAGAGGTATTGCCTATCGGAGGAGTTTCCAGCAAAGTAGAAGCTGCTTTGGAAGCTGGCATAAAGAAGGTGCTGGTTCCAAAGACTAACATAAAAGATATAATACTTGACGCAAACAAAAGAGCAAAAATACAGATAATTCCAGTGGATAAAATCGGAGACGTTCTAAGAGAAGCGCTAGATTGGACAGGAAAGGAAAGAATTCTCAAGAAAATAGTGGCTGCTTAAACTGCAGCTAATTCTAAAGCCAGTGTTCTAAGTGTTTCACCATGTCCAGAATAAGTATCTTCACCTTCAGGCAATGTTAGACCAACAGATCTTCCATAAGTTGCTTCTAAAGGATTACCCCTAACAATTCTAAAATCTCCATATCCGAATCTTGAAAGTATTCTATGCCCTTTTTCTAAATAAAAAACAGCTTCAGCTGCGAGTATTCTGACTGCTTCTGTTTTTTGTATTACCCCCTTCCAGCCATGGTTTCTATATGTTCCATGCCTGCAAGATTTTGGAACTGTTGCCTACGCACAAACAAATCATCTATAGTTATCCCTGTTTCCAGCATCAAACTTCTAGCACTGTCACTCTGAAAGTCTTCAATAGTTCTTATTTCTGGCTCTATTAGATCGTCTCTAAGTGACATATTGTAAAAGGAGTTTTTATTAGGTATTTAAGAGTTTTTATCGTTTTCATCCCGAAGTGGTAATAAAAGTTTAAATAGTTGAGGTTTCATAAGGTGTTAAAACAGGGGTTTTAGACTTAAAACAGTTAAACAACGGGGTGATATTTAATGCCAATAGGTTATTTAGAAAGTACAGGACAAGCTTTATTAGATCCACTGACGCAATTGTGGAACAGACTAGTGGAAATTATTCCAGGGTTTCTAGCTGCAGCTGTTGTAGTAGTTGTCGGATATGTTATTGCTTCAGCTTTTGGACTGATATTCCACAGATTTTTGGAAGCTACAAAGGTAGACGCTCACCTTAAAAAGGCAGGGCTCTCTCATTCTATAGGTTTTATTAATCTTTCCCATCTCGGTGGGGCGTTGCTAAAATGGTATATCTTTGCATTGTTTTTAGTGCAAGCAGCAGGATTCTTAAGACTAGGAATCCTCTCTGACCAACTGTCAAACCTAGCAAACTGGCTACCTAACTTATTTGCAGCTGCAATAATAATGTTAGCAGGCCTTGTCCTTTCAGACATGGTGGCTGACAGGATGCTGCACGCTAAAAGAAAAGGCGTTCGAGTCCTTAGCAGCATTGTAAGATGGTTTTCCATAATTTTCGTAGCTTTAATAGCTATAGAAAAGATAGGGATTGACGTCAGCTTTGCAACAAACACAATACTCTTGCTGATTGCAGGAGCAGCTTTGGGAATTGCAATTGCCTTCGGCATAGGCTTTGGCTTTGCAATGAAAGACGAAGCAAAAAGCGTGTTAAAAGGTCTTAAGAAGAACTGGTAAAACAGTTCTTTTTTTCTTTATTTTTTTATAATTTCACCGCAAACTATTTATAATCCTAATTGAATTATCAACCATGGAAATAATTCTTAGGAAAAAGCCAAAGAATCCTACAATAATGCAGGGTTTTCCTGGCATTGGAATGGTCGGGGCTATTGCAGCTGAGTTTCTCATACAGCATCTTGATACTGAGCTTATTGGAAAAATATTAGTGGATAAAACTCCTCCGTTGGTTGCAGTTCACGACGGCAAATTAATAGAGCCGTTCAGCATCTATTACAATAAAAAATACAATCTTATCATAATACATTCAATCATAGCAACTCCGGGAGCAGAATGGCAGCTGGCAGATGCTGTTGTTGCACTTGCAAATGACTTAAATGCAAAAGAAATCATAAGCCTTGAAGGTATTGGCTCTACAACTCCAGGCAATAGCATTAAAACGTTATACTTCACTCGCTCTAAAACGATGGAAAGGCTCTTGAAAAAAGCAAAGCTCGAGCCTTTAAATGAAGGCATAATCATGGGCCAAACATCTGCATTGCTAGTTAAGGCAGACATCACTCCTGTTTCATGCATCTTTGCAGAAACGCACAGCAACTTGCCAGACAGCAAAGCTGCTGCTGAAATAATTAAAGTGCTTGACAGTATTCTGGGCTTAAAAATAGATTATAAACCGCTTCTAAAGGTAGCTGCACAGTTCGAGGAGAAATTTAAAGATATAATAGTGCAAAGCGAGAAAGCGAAGGACTTGCAGTCAAAGAAGCAGATGAGTTATGTTGGCTAATTTGTAAAAGGATTTATAGCGTTTGGCTTCGTCATCCACATGTATCTTTACTTTCACCATTATTTATTTACAACTAACATTGCAATATTAAAATCTTTCTATAAGATTTTTGAAAAAAACTTAAGTCATCTTTCACCTCTCACTTTCTAACCTGGTGCCTAAAAACATTTTCAGGGTTTGGCTTTATTTTATCAAAAAATTTGGGAAAAAATAGCAAAAAAAATTGTAATATCAATAGTATTATAAATATTAAGAAATTATTAAAAATATTAGTTATGATTAATAATAAAAGAAT
>CEPX01049070.1_pt1 | contig 35945 bp, 42 predicted proteins | sample 361361 | NCBI WGS metagenome assembly CEPX01 (sample SAMEA2619974, study PRJEB7988) | marine metagenome | biome: marine biome (ENVO:00000447); feature: mesopelagic zone (ENVO:00000213) & marine oxygen minimum zone (ENVO:01000065); material: "saline water (ENVO:00002010), including plankton...
CGGTGAAGTCATGAAAGGAGATGGCCCCCAACCTCTACCATCCCACGGCATGAATTCAAAATACATGATGAAACGAGGCGTCGGCAGGAGCAAAAATTTTAATTTTATATACCAACCGCAACTTCTTGAGTACAGCGGGTTTGGATCCCGAATTCAAATATGGAATATTTGTGATACCTCGCGATTTAGAGCTACGAACTTGATGCTCAATGGGCTTGATCCTGAGCTAGCTTGTGTTAATGAAAACTTTCATGGTCCCACTGGGAGATGGTGGAATGGGGCTACATGTGATTACTACGGCAGATACGGATTGTATGCATTCAATCAGTATGTTACTAATTCTTTTTACAATTATGGGATTTTCCGTCTAATGGTCGGAGGACGAGGAAGTTTAAAGTCCATGTATTCCTTCAGTTACAACGGAGCCGAGCCTCCCAACCCTATTGCAAGTGAATTCTATGGAGGAGGAACTCCCTTTGATCAACTGGGTGCGCAAGGATATCAAGCTGCTACCGATATAGCCCGAAGCTTACCTAATACTGATATTACGAGCGCTCTTTTAGTTAACGAGGATTTCGGCGCTGATAGCATATATTCTGGGCTTCAGAATGTGTTTGGGCAAGGACTCGCTGGATACTTTAGAGAGCCTGGGAAATTGAATGGGCTTGTTACACATGCTCCGATGGTTGAGGGTTATGGGATGGTATGGGATTATGGACAACTGCATCCACAGTTTTCTCTGCCTCCACTTCACTTGAAATGGGGTGCATATCTAGATAATATATTAGATGAATCAGCCGTTAACTTGTTTGCGAATGCTAAGCACGCAGCTAATAAGAAAGTTGGTCTGTGCTCCGTTTATAAATCTTATACACCGCCTACGTCTGGAGGCGAAGGTCGGGACGGAGAAGAGGGGTTAGGACTTACGTTTGGTTTGGGCGTAAGGTCCCTAAATATATTTGAATTATCACAGTTAGTATAATGGCTACTATTAAAACAGACATACGATTTTATCAACCCAATGATCCTTATTATTGGGAAGTTGATAATTTGCCTTTGTCAGATCTCTTGGCGAATGATATTGTTTTGGAAAATCGTCTTTCGACGTTGGAGGATGATCTGGGTAGCTTTGGGGACTCTGTTTCAGGTTCTTTCAGCACGGGAGCTATTTCTGATTTAAAAGGTTATTCCGAAGCTCTGAGTGGAAACTCTTCTAATTTTGGAAAAGTCTTTGTCCGATCTGGAAAGTTTCTAGCTAGGGTTCAGATGCCAGCCACTCGCGAAAGTGGATGGCGTATGATGCGGGATCAAAATGATTATTTTAATAATGATAAATTTTCTTCTCCTGGTACGGGGATGCTTGATGCCAACGTTCTTACCCCCTTTGTTAGAGATACAAGGGGATTGGCACGTACGGCTATGGTCGAGTTTTATGCCAACCCTGATGGAACAAGTAAGTTTATTCCCGTTGAATCTTTTGATGCTGAAGATTTTAATGCAGCGGACGCTCCTACGGAACGGTTAGATTTAGTTTATATTAAAGGTTCTACAGCCTTAGATACGGACGGAGATGCTACAACAACCCCCTCCGCCTACTCACAAACCTCTATTCCTACGGCTTCCATAGGAATAATAAAGGGGGCTTATTTTAGGAGTGATAGTGCGGCTGGACTTCATTCTAATGGTGCGCGTTTCACAGACGCAAATGATCGACTTTACGGTAGAACTACCGGGATGTCTAATGCGGAGCTTCCGGTAGCCACCTACTTGGACGGGTTTGGTACCGTCCCGATGCCTGAGGATCTTGTTAATTTTGCGTGGCACAAATGCTATAGTGATAGCACGCAGAATGCAAGTAATGAAACTCTTGCTACCAAGCAAATAGAAACCGAAGCTGCTTTTTGTATGCCTGTAGCGTACGTAAGAGTTCCGCGAAATTACGTGGCTGGAGATCCTATCCTGCAAGAGAACGTTATCGATATTAGGCCTTTCTTGAGGAGTGCTGAACTAACATATTCCGAACGAGCCGCAGTAGCAGCCTCTGTCGATCCCAATGGCGCTAACCCCTTTATTACACAGGATCATTTGTTGACAGAGTGGGTTACGCCCCTGCAAACTGATGTTGCTACTAATGCTGCTAACATAGCTTCGGTTACAGCCCACAATTCTGTACAAGATTCTCAAATCAAACAATTGCAGTATGATGTAAGTGGGCCTGCGGCTTTGGGGCTAGATCATGAGGGTAGAATTGTTGCTCTTGAAAATTCTGGAATAGGGCAGGCAACTCATGTTGAGTTGCATAAATTTCTTAATGAAGAGTTTGCTGTTTACACACAACAAAGAGTTCCTGCGTTAGGAACGGCAGGAGCCCCTGTGGAATGGGATATAACTGAGGGGATACCGGCAGATCACAGGCTGACTCTTGTCGCCGTTCAATTTAGAGTTATGGCAGACGGTCTAGGAAATGATACTGACTCAGTGAACCGGGTCTATATGCAAGGAGGTACCTCTACATTTAGAATAGTGTCTAGATGGGGTGTCGCTCAGGCTAACGGAGACCTGCGAAGAAATGACGGTCAAGTTAATACATTTTATTATCCTGTGAAGGCCATTAATTCTGGGTCCCTAGGAGCAGGATTTGTTCCTAAAGTATATGTGTATACGTACGCGACAGGTTCCAATGACGTGGATCATTACCTGTATATCGATGGGTACATACATAGCGTTTCTCTTTAATCTGAGGAGATTTTACAAATGAGCACAAAAAGTAAAGATAAAACTAAGTCGTCCCCGTTAGCTGGATTAGCTAAGTTGGCTCTCGTAGCAGCAGGGGGAGGCGGGTTAGTAGCCGCAGACCAGTTTGGCCTGATTGATACTTTGTTGGGAGGTGCGCCCTCCGCAGAGGTTCAAGCTGTAGCAGGTGTCGTGAGCGAAGTTCCTGGAGTTTCTACAGCTACCGACCTAGTTCGCGGTGTCGCGTACGATGGTTTGTCTTTTGTCTTGCATGGCGCAGTTGATACTGTTCTTTACCCTCTTAAACTTGTTAAAGAAGGATTTTAGTGCGACTAATTTTTTCTGTTTTAATTGCGGCTCTTATAAGTGGTTGCGCCACTCTTTCTAATTTAGCAGGAGCGGCTGCTGGCGCAGCAGCCGGAAGTTTTGCTGGACCTCAGGGCGCTGCGGGGGGTGCCGCTGTGGGAGTTATCGCCGCCAAACTTATAACAGACGAATATATTGATCCTCCCATAACGGTTCCGGATAGCCCAGCCTCAGCTCTTCACGAGACTGCCAATTTGGTTAAGTCTGTTGGGTGGTGGTATTTGATATTGTTTGTTCTCGTTCCTCTCTTTACCAAGAGGGGGCGTGGATGGATGACAGGACTTGCTAAATTACACGACAGCGCTACGAAAAAAGAAGTGAATGAGCAGGCTGAGCGACTAAATAGTTTAGAGGAAACTCTTTCAGGTATAAAAAAGGAATAGAAAATGCATTATTTAAATGAGGTCACGCAGTTCACCAGGGTTTCCGATGTCCAGGCTAAGTCCTTAATGGAAACTTTGGGTTACTCCATACCCTCTGCCGTTGCTCATCATGTGTACGCTCATGATGACTCCCGTTTTACTCTTAGTGAAGAGGTTGTAGAAGGTGATGATGAATGTCTGTATGTGCGTCTAGGCGAGATAACCCACCAAACCGTTATTCATGTTGACGAGAATGGTGCCGAAAGCATGGTGGAATCTGTTAGTTTTGACGAAATTCACTATGATCTTGAAGGTCTTTATGAGGATGATGAGGGAACTTTCTTTGCTCGGTTAGTTCAGGAAGGTGTTTCTGACGATGAGGAGGAAGAGGAAGACGTTGACTCCGATGAAGACGACGAAGAAGCAGTTGAAGAGGAAACGGCTGAATAACGATGAAGAAAGAGCATGTTGTAGGATGTGTGGCTCTAGTACTGGGCGGAGTCCTTTTAGGTAGCTTAGTTAAAGGAAGCTGGCATGGTAAGATGAGGCCCGGGGGTGCCCGTTATGATAGAAGCCCTAGTGTGGAAAGAATGCGTAAGGCTTCGGGTCATCAGGCTCTTCTCATGAGTGAATGTGTTTCGTGCCAAGCAAAGACGGCAAAAACAAAACAAGCTAAGAAAGAGAAAAAGAAGGAAGAATAATCACGATGGAAAAGTCCGTTATGCAGATGGCCGACGAGATCCTTGCCAACAATCCTACGACTGGTGATGACGCACCGATGAGTGAAGATGCCCTTCCTGATATTTCTGATGAGCAGAGGGAGCTCCTGATTTCTGAAAGTGTTTCTGTTACCGAGCAAGACGCCAAGTCTAACCTTGAAGCCGATTTGGGTCAGGCAGCGGCGGAAGAGAGAGTTAAGGCTGCACAAAAGAGACGTGATCGTAAGAAGGCAGCGCGTATGTCTCAGGGTACGAGACAGGAGAAGGAAGCTGGTCTTCCGGCTGGTGCCCACGAGAAGTCCATTAGGGATATGGCCGCTGCCCACTCCCGAGGACAAAGGAATATTCAGAGAGTCGGACAACAATCTAGGGCACGATCCAAAGCTTCCCTTACTAAGACAGAAGCGTATGACAGCGCGTCCATGGAAAAGGAATTAAAAGCTCACAAAGATAAGTTACGCGCCAAGACGGCCCAGGAAAGATATCAGGCCGCTCTTCGTAGATGGAAGTCGGGTGAGCGCGGGGGCTTAAAACCTCCCCAACTGTCTGATTTTACTTCTGAGCCGAAGACCGATACGGCTAGTCTTAAGCATGAAGGTGGTGTGATTGCCGATGCGAAGGACGATAAGTGGATTCAAGGGGCCGAGGCTGACATTGAACGGAGAGGTACTAAAGGTAAGTGTACCCCCATTACGAAACCTGGATGCACAGGAAGAGCTTTGGCTTTAGCTAAGACTTTTAAGAAAATGGCTAAGAAGAAGGATAGGTCTGTCAAGTCCAAAAAGGAAAAGGCCGCAGAGAACGCCAGCCTTACCCGTAAGCAGTTGGCTATTCTTCTGGAGGCTCGTGATATATTACGAGAAGTTTCAACTGTTGGGATGGTTGGAGTTACGGGATCTCGCGCTTATGATAATGATGGTCCCGAGTATGACGGAGGCGACAAGCCGAAAATTCAACCCGTGGATAAGTCCCTGAGGAAAACATCTAAAACCACTAAGGCCAAGAAGGCTAAGAAAAAGACGAAGGTTCGTAAAGAGGCCTTCGATCTATTTTTGTCACGTGTGATTGATACGGTCCAGGAGCCCGACTAAATGCTCCTAAGGGATATTTTCTCCTTCGGTGACGTCTCTCTTATTAACGAGGGTAAAGGATCAAAGTCTGTACGCTTCCGTGGTATATTTTCAGAAGCCGATAGACCCAACGGTAACAAGAGAGTATACGGAGCCGATCTCCTCAAGCGTGAAGTAGCGAGGCTTCAGGAACAAATAGGAGATAGGCGTCTGCTAGGTGAATTAGACCACCCTTCCGATGAAGTAGTTCATTTAGGGAATGTTTCTCATCTTATTACCAAATTGTATATGCAAGGAAGACATGTCATGGGGGAGGGCGAGGTTCTTGCTACTCCTGCGGGGCGTGTTCTTACTGAGCTTTTGAAGGTTGGAGTGAAGTTGGGTATTTCATCGCGCGGTACTGGCTCCGTTGATTTGGACGAGGCTGGGCAAAACTACATAGTGGGGGAAAATTACAACATGATTACGTTCGATATGGTATCGGAACCTTCCAGTCAGGACGCTTACCCGTCCATTGCCGAAGGAAAGGCGATCCAAGAGGCTAGACAGCCGATTGTTGATGAACTGGAACACCTCCATAACGAAAGATTTTATATTACCGCGCTCAAGCGAAAGCTCGGCAAGATTTAAAAATAAATAACTGTTTGGTTCTTTGTAGAGTACATAATCGTAGCACTAAGAGAAAAATCATGAGCAACCACATTGATAAAATTGTTGAGAAGCTTCCCGATGGCCTCACGGAAACTGGGGTTGAGGAAGTGGCTTCTCTTCTTGATGAAGTTGTCGAAGAACGTGTCTCTGAAGAAGTTGGACTTCTGGAAGCAAAAGTTAAGGCTTTTCTTCGTATGAAGTTGGATGATCTCAAAGAAACCGCTCTAAGAGAATTAGAAGCTGAGAACGGTCTTATGCGTTCTTATAAGATTTTTGAAGCGATCAAGACAATGGTGGCTTCTGAAATTGAATCTTCCGACACTGAAAGTGTCGTTAAGGCTTATGAAGAGGAAACTGAAAAGCTTCAAGCCGAGGTTGAGCTGCTCCAGGCGAAGCTGGACGAATCTTTTAAGACGAACAACATTTTGGAAACTAAGACCAGCACTCAGAAAACAAAATTGAGTACTCTCATCGAAGAGTTGAAAAAGCACAAGGAAAAAACTGATATGCCTTTCAAGTCTTCGGAATCCGCCGTCATGATTACTAATGAAAGTCATGGCGAACCAAGTCTCACAGACTCGTCTAGTGAGAATTTCTTCTTGAATGAGGACGTCATTAGATTGTCCCAACTTCCTGTAAAGGAGAGCTATTAAAATGTTAGAAAAAACTTATTCCGAAAGTTTATGTGATAAGTGGAGTCCGATTCTGGAAGGTATCGACGATCAGTACGTGCGGGAAAGCACGGCTGTCCTCCTGGAGAACCAAGCGCGACACTGTATTGTGGAAGCGCAAAAGGAGGGTATCTTAACCGAAGCCACGCCGGGTTCGGCCCCCACGACTGTGGGTACCATTGGTACTTTCCAAAAATTCGCATTCCCTCTCGTTCGTCGGGTTTTTCCCGAATTGATTGCAAATAAGATTGTTGGCGTGCAGCCCATGCAGGGACCTGTTTCTCAGGTCTTCTATCTGGGTTATGACCGTGCTTCTGAAACTCGTCTCCAGACGATTTACAGCAAGTATAACCTGACGTACGGCCAGCAAGCTATTGGCGATGCTACGACTCAGTGGGGTGACAGCAGTTACCCGTCTGGTTCCCTGGATTCGAAGGCTGCTAGTGACCTGACCATGACCAACATGGTTCTTTCTGGTATCACTGGTGCCTCCGCGACCGTTGGAGGTCAGATTGCTGCGTTCCCGTCTGCTACGCAAACGGTGGGCTTTGATGTGTCCTCTGGTGAAGTCCTGGGTACAACGGAAATTCCGTCTGGGGAGCTAAGCTCTCTAACGACGTATGACCCGACTCCGTATGGCACGATTCCTGAAATCAACTTCCATATCGAGCAACAGGCTGTTACGGCCCGTACTCGTAAGTTCCGGGCTCTGTGGACCCTGGAGGCCGCGCAAGACCTCCGTGCGTACCACAACCTTGATCTTGAGCGTGAGCTTACCGACCTACTTGGTAAGGAAGTTGCACTGGAAATTGACCGTGAACTGATTGAAGACCTTCGTATGATTGCATACGATATTTCTTCGCAGGGTCAGTGGAACCGTTCTCTTCTTGACATGCCGAACAGTAACCAGATTACTGGTGCTGGTACCAACACCACGGCTTTCAACCCGAGTTCGTTCCTGTATGACTTTACAGGCGCGTCCATCTCCGGGCAGGGAGGCGGTCTTTGGCAGACGAGTCAGAACATCTTCTTTGTGGACTTCGCGTCCACATCGTTGAACCTGTCTCCTCGTCATGTTGGTCAGGCGTACGCGAATCTACTCGCGGCTCTGAACTTCGCTGCACAAGATATTTACAAAACCACGTATCGTGGCGCTGGTAACTGGATTGTTACCTCTCCCATGGTTGCCGCTATTCTGAACTCCGCTTCCAAGCTGGAAGGTGGGGTCAAGGCTGGTAACTGGGAAGGTCAACTCGGTGCCAACGTTAACTACGCTGGTAAGCTGCAAGGGCAATTCGACGTCTATGTTGACCCCCTGTATCCTGAGGACGAAATCCTCATGGGTTACAAGGGTTCATCTCCCATGGACGGGGGCTTTGTGTACGCACCGTACATCCCGCTCCAGATGCTGCCTACGATAACCGATCCTGAGACGTTCCAGCCTCGCAAGGGGCTGCTCACTCGCTACGGAAAAGCCGTGGTGTCTGTTGAGTCGCGGTTCTACCGCGTTGTTCGCCTTGTCGGTGCTGGCGCGGACTTCATGTTCAAGCCGTTTAAGCAAAACACCGTTGGCTAAGCAGTAACTAAAACACAATAGGAGAGCCGCATCTTTTGGTGCGGCTCTTTGTTTTTTATGCTATATAACTACGATTAGAAATCAGAATTATGGCATTATATAGAAATTCGTTAAACTATTTGATAAGAATAGGGGCTGACGCTAAAACTTTCAATTTTCCGCCCGGTGTTATTACCGAGGTAGATGATCACGTTCGGTTTGAATTGCCTACAGGTCTCGCTAGGGTTCGCCTAAAGAAAACCCCGCGCAAAGTTGCGACTGTAACAAAGAAACAGGATGAAGACTAATGGCTGGATACAAAGCATTTCGTCCGCAAACTAGATTTGGCAATACTTTTGGCACCCCTAGCGGTAGCTACGCGATGTTGGAAGATTGGGACTACTTTGGAGAGATCGATTACTCCAAGTTAAATAGGCGACGGTTTAGGTCCGAGACTCACTTTACAGAGTTTTATAAAATTATACAGGATTTTATTATGGCTCGTTTGGGGTTTCCCGTTGTTCGCGTAGAGCTCACAGACTTTCAAATTGAAACGGCGATTGAAGAAGCTATTTCTACATTGGATTACCACGCTCCCGATTGGTGCGTCCAGCTGTGCACGTTTGCCACGGTACCTGGAGTTTCCTTGTATGAGTTGCCTCAAGTGGTTATGAATAATTTTCGCTATGCCACCTATAGAAAGAATTTATTGAGCGTGGCGCAAGCGAACAACACATTGGAATTTGATTTCTTTATCAAGTACTTTCAAGACAATTTCCTTTTTCAAGATTTCTCTGTGGGAGATTTCTATATTGTCATGAGCCACCTTGAGATGATAAGAAAGATTCTTGGGAACGACGGCTCTTTTATTGTAGTCAATGGTAGGTACTTGAACATAGCGCCTACCCCCGCCGTCACAGCTCCTCAGGAAGTAATTGTGGAGTTTAAAGCGTTGGATAGTGATACTTTACACCCTTTCTTCATTAATTGGATTCAGAAATTCGCTTGCTCTGTTTCGAAAACTATTCTAGGACAAATTCGCGGGAAGTACCAAGTGCTCCCTTCTCCTGGCGGCGGCGCTCAGTTGAACGGCGAGCAGTTGGTTAGGGAGGGTAATGAGGAGAAAGCACTCCTGATGCAAGCCCTCCTTACCGAAATTGAAGAACCCGCCGCATTTAGTACCTTCTAATGGATTCTAAAAAACAGTTTAGAGCAAAGACAAAAATTGTTGGGGATACTGCAACTGAGTACAACGATTTGCTCAATCTGTATGATTTGGACAATCCTGACATTGAACTCTTCAATTTAGTAGACGATGAACTTATCCGCCTAGGAGGGTCTCGCATTCTCCTCTACAGGTTCTTTAGAAATAGGACGCTAGTAGATGATGTTTACGAAGAAGCCTCTCAGAAACCTATTTCGGATACTCCTGTAGTCTTGCAAGGTCATTATGAGCCTCAGGCGCTAGAGGAAAATATGACGGAGTTTGGTATTGAGGTAGGCACTGATCAACTGTTTACTTTCAATAAGAGTTACATAGACAAAGTTGTAGGACGTCCCTTGATCCCGGGAGATATTTTACAGCCCGATTTCCAGAACCTTAAATTTGAGATATACGAGGTTCAGGAAGACAGCTTTGAGGTTTATGGAGTTTATCATCTTCTGTGCGCGGCCAGGGTCCTGCGCGACGATGTTACCATTGTACGGAACGATCAGGCATTTGGACAAGATGAGGTGTATTAATGGGACCGGTTCCGTTATGGGCAATAGATGATGTTAGGCGAGACCTATCTGCCTTAGTCGATCATGCAACTTATCAGAAACCTGATTTTTACAGAATTTTTACCCGGCGTCTGAAGGAGATGTTCGGGAGTTACCAGGTTTTGAAAGGTGATGAGACTCTGCGGACTGTGGACGTTATTTATGCTAATCCTGAGAGAGCCGTAGCGAAAATTGCAGAATCTCGTACCACGATTCTTCCGTTACTCTCCCTCCAATTTGAAGGGATAGAAGTGGATGATAAACGGCGAAGACCTCTAGAAGTAGTTGTAGATCAAAAATTTTGGAATCAAGATAAGCAGAGAGCTATTCGATATATGGCTCTAGCCCCAGTAGCCGCTAATATTCAATACGCTGTAAATGTGTGGGGAAAATACATTGAAGAAGTTAATCAGCTCACAGAACAAATTCTTCTGAGCTTCCGACCTAATTTGCCTGTCGATATTCGCGAAAATGAGATATATCAGGCGTATATAAAAAACGTTACAGAGACGTCCCAGTTAACTGCTCCCAACCTACAAGATAGGATAATTAAAAGAGCAATTCAGTTTGAAGTACAGTCTTACATTCCTAGCAAAGTATTTCGTTTTACAAATACTGGGGAAATGGAGACTATGAATTTTGAGACTTTTTTGGAAGAGACTGGGGAGATGCTTCCTTTAGAAAGTTTTTATGCTACCGGAGGAGATGCGCCCGGAGCAAGGAACAGAGGTATAATGATAACGTTTACGACAACCACAACCGCTTAATAATATTTTAGAGTTCTTAAAAAAACTCTCGTGTTTCCAGGTTAGGTGTTCTAAATACACTAGAGGAATTAATATGAGTGCGTACAAGAAAATCAAAAACACTACCATGCAGGGTCTTGAAGTTATTGTCAGAAAAGCTGGCGGCGGATTTGACCATGTTTGGCTCCCGTCAAAGGGAAGTGTAGTGGTAAACGCTGAGAACATTACAGACCTCGTGCGCGTTGCAGAGCAACGAAAAATGTTAAAGGTAACAAACGCTTAGGAGAATATAACAAATGCCCGCATATGTCAGTCCCGGTGTATACGTAATTGAGAAGGATTGGTCGGATTATACCCCGTCCCTCAATGCTACTTCTGTTGGAATTCTTGGTTTTGCTTCACAGGGTCCTGTAGGCAAAGCTACTTTAGTCACTACTCAAGATAACCTTGTTGAGACGTTTGGTCGGCCTGATGATGCTTCGGGCGGCTATGGACTCATTGGTGCTTATCACGTCTCTGAACGTACTAACACTGTTATGTTCACTCGGGTTGCTACAACTGCCGCAAACGTTGCACACGCAGCTGTGAAACTGGGTACATGTCCTTATGTTACAGTCAGTGGTTTGAGCGTCACACCGTTGCCCACAGCCGCTTATACGTTTTGTGTAGCAGTTTCCGCCGGAGATGGGACTGCTGTAAGAGGCTATGAGGACCCGATGTATTTCCAAGTCACGACTGACGCGGTGTCCTCGAACGCAGGAGGTCCCGCAGGAGCCGTTCAACAGGCGGTGGACCTGGCTACAACCCCTTCGTCACCTGTTCAGTTTGTGTCCGACACGAGCGCGGGTGACGCAGGTACTTTCATCGGTACTTATGCCGGTTCCGGCGCTGTGATGGGGGTAATTTTCTGGAGCGCAACAACTGATTTCCCTGTAGTTCCCCCCGGAACTCCTGTTAGTGGTTTGCCAGCCCTCGGCCTTGTCGCATCCGACACATGTCCTCTCCTGACTTCGAATAACGGAACTGGCTCAGTTAGCTCCCTTTCTGGCATTGCGTATGCCAGCGGAGTGAGTATGCAGGTAGCCGCCACGAGCGGTGGAACCTACATGACTCGCACGCTCTACCCTGGTGGAGGCTATAATTACAGTAGCTATGTTGATACGTATGGTCCTAAAACTAAGGGGCTCCAAACGGTTATCTCCTCTCGTCAAGGGGCTAATAACTTCTTTGCGCTAAATAGAGCCGGAGGTACCGAAGAATCAGCTGAAGTTAATCTTACTCAGAACACAAGCGGCACAAGCTTGAACCCTGAAAAAATTATTAATAACACATCAGATGACAGTAATAAGTCGTCGGAGTACATACTCGGTGAGTTTGCTCTTGATACGACCGGGTTTACCGATGTTGTATGGACCCTTCCTACTGTATTCTCTGGGTACCTAGGAACTGCCGCTACGGTTTCCATAGTAAACAACGCGTCAGTTACGGGAGATGTGGATCCCGCCACCACGAAGTACTGGAAGATGGTCGATGGCACGTACAACTTTGTGTCAGGTCTTAACGGCGACTTGACAGGAAGCATGGCTATCAGCGATGATGAAGTGAAAGCTGCGTTTATTGGAAACGGGGCTGATCAAAATGGGATGTATTCCTACCTGGCAGAGGACGTTGATATTTCTCTGATGGCGATGCCTGGGGTTACCGAACAGAACATCGTCAATGCGGCGGTCACTCTTGGTGAGCAATCACAAGAATGGCTCGTGGTAACTAACCCTCCTTATGGGGTTGCTTCTCCACAGACCGCTATTTCATGGTCTAACGGAACGGCTGAGGGACGCACAACAGCACTAAACAGCTCTTATGCGTGCATCTACTGGCCGTGGGTACAAGTCTTCAACCCCTTTACCAAGGTGGATGAGTACCTGTCTCCCGACATCTTTGCGCTTCGCCAAATGGCGTTCACGGACGCTAACTTCGATTCTTGGATCGCTCCTGCGGGACTGACCCGAGGCCGACTGACGAAGCCTGTGGATGTTGAGATGGTTCTTACGCAGGGTGACAGGGACGCTATGTACGGAGCTGGGAACTGCGTGAACCCGATTCAGAAGTTCCTCACCGATGGCATTGTTATCTGGGGTCAGAGAACGGCGCAAAGGCAACCCACGGCACTCGACCGTGTGAACGTCCGGCGTCTCATGATTGTTATTCGCAAGATGCTCCTGGCATCCACGAGGCAGTTTGTCTTCGAACCCAACGACGCAGCAACGTGGTCCAGAGTTGTGAATGCGGTAGACCCGATGCTCAAGGATATTAAGAGTCGTCGTGGAATTACTGACTTTAATGTGATTTGCGACGCAACTACCAACACGCCGATACGAATTGATCGGAGCGAACTGTGGTGCAAGGTTATTATACAACCCACCAAGGCAGCAGAAGTTATTGTATTCGAGCTCAACCTCACGAGTGCTACTCTGGGAACTCAACTACCTTCGGCTTAAAAACTATATAACTTAGGAGATAAACATGGTTAACGTTAGCTTGGATGATTTTTACGGCGAAACTGGTCGTGTTGTAGACGTTGGCGGAGCGACTGCTGGTACTGAATTGTTTCACAGGTACGACTCCTACCGTGCATACAGCTGGTTAATTCGTATTCAAGGTATTGGTGGCGTCGTAGGAAGTATTCTGGCAAATACAGGCATGAGTAAGCCTGATAATGTTCTCACACTGGCGGCTAAGCAAGTTGGACAGATTGGCTTTAATGTTGAAGACATTATGGTTGATCGCGTCAACGACAAGTTCTACTTCCCCGGCAGACCTTCAACGGAAGAAACAGTTGTCACTTTTGATAACTTACTCCGAGGAGATTCAGCCAAGGGACTGTGGAATTGGATGAGAACTACTTATGATCCGATAACTGGTACCCACTCGGCTAGTGTTCTCTCTAACTTTGGTGGCCAATTGGTGGAAGGCGGTGGTGGTTTCAAGCGTCAGGTTGACGTAATCCTTCTTGATCATCAGCGTAGGCCTCAATGGGTCGCTCGTCTATACGGTTGCTGGCCTAAGAACTGGCGGCTGGCGGAATTCAACTATTCTGCTAATGAATTCCACTCCGTAGAAGTTACGCTTCGTTATGATATGGTGGGTTACTTCCGTAACGGTGATTCGGTGTTCGAAGATGTCCTTAAGCCTACCTCATAATTTACTACAATTAAACTGATTACTGAATAGAGTAGCTCCTAACTATATTAGGAGCTACTTTTTTATATGGCGTCGTCCCTCTTTTCCCAACTGCTAGATTCCTATGATGATATTAGGAAGCGCGCTTGGTTTCCTATGCGTCTAGAGGCCACCGACGCTGCTGGTAACTACAAGCCGGGGGGGAGCTATTTGCAGGTATTTGGGAGAGCCGGATGGGAGCGTGCGGGTAAGAGCGGCGCGGAATGGAAGCAGCAGCTGCAGGAATTTCTGAGCCAGCTTACCGCCATCCAATCAGGGAGCGTTCCTCCGGCAGGTACTAACCAGGATATCCAGGCAAAAATGCAACAAGACCCTGCTAGTTATATGGGGCAAGCTGTACCTGTCGGAACCACAGAAACCACTCATGTCATCATAAAGGGTCCTGGGACTTCTCAAGCACGGTTAGGACTCCAAAGCATACCTGGGGCCGTCCAAGCCATTCAATATTATTTGCAACAAACAGATGATGTTCCGGAGGATGAAGATGCAGCAAAGGAGCAAGAAAAAGAACTTGATGATGGCGGTGACGAGTTTGAGAAGGGAGATTCCGAGCGACAAGATCAAGTAGGTGCACCAGCCCAATTCACGCCTCATCAGCGCGAGAATGTAAAAGAGTTTCTTGTTCGGTGGGGTAGGGACAAGAATGGAAATAAGCTTGACGAGGATAACGCCGAACTTAGAATACAAAGAATGGAGAACACTGTCGCTCAACCCCCTATGAATACACTCATAGGGAAAGCGATTGCTTTTGTTATGGGCACACGCAAGGAAATGTCTGACAGAGCAAAACAACAAGCGCTGGATGCGGCGGGAAGACTCGCAGCCCTGTCAAACCTTGTTAAGACAGTAGAATTGAAGGACGGCACGACTGCTCTAGCTGTTCGCGCTGAGGACCTTACTTCTGAAATGGAAACTACAAGGCGCGTAGTGACCATTCGGGGGGAGTTTGGAAAGAACGGGGTTTATCTTGGGAGAGGGGATGGAGAAATTTTTGAGATGTACAAAGATTTGCAGGAGTACACGTCTGAAGTAGACAGGTCAGATTACGGGACGACGTTTGGAAACTTGTTTAGCAAAGAAATAGGAGGTGCTTTGTTCAATGTCAGGGTTATTCCAAGTGGAGCTACTCCGAGAAACCTCACTCAAGAAGAGTTTTTAGAATTTGGGAGACTGACGAGAGCCTCTACAAGTGTAGAGAGACAAGGCGGTTCTACGCTTTCTAGTGATTATCGCGGGAAGATGTTCGAAGACGTCCTCGAACTTCAAGTAGCTTATTTATCTGCAGATAGGACATCGATAAAAGAAGCTCTAGATAGATTAAAAGAACGGTTGGAAAATGGGTCTACTCTTGCGTCAGCTGACGTGGAGAACCTGGAAACTCTTTTGATGTCAGATGAGTTTGAAGGGCTTCTCGATTTTAGGCGACTGGATGCGTTGGGAGTTCCTCCTGAGCATATGTTGCGCCAGGTTATGCTACAAGCTGCTGCTCACACCGAAGTTATGTTAAGCACGTTTGGACTCAACAAAGATAATATTTTGCGCGCCGAACGTCCTTCCCAAGAATCTTCACAAGGTGCCAGCACTGACGTGGACATTTTTCTTAAGCCTGAGACGGAGATTGCCCCTGCTTGGAAACATTTGGTAGTAGAGACTAAGGAAGGACCCGTACTGCATGTCAGCCTAAAATACCAGGGACTTCTTGGTGCAGAGGTGACTGTAAGTTCTGCCTCATTAAATAAATCTTATGCTCCGGCGGATACGGCGACAGGACGTGCGTGGCGAATCGAAGCCGACCGACTTCATGGAAGCACTATGGATATGCTTGTAGAGAGTGGTTCATTAACTCCAGAGCAGAGGGAGGGATGCGGAGGCGCTATGCAAGCTGATCGCGCTTCGTGGAAAACATTATCTGATACATTTGGCCGTTTCACAGAGGCCAACTCTTCGGACATGACGTCGTTTTTGAAAAACCAGATAAAGACTATAAAACATACTTCGACGGGAGGTCTTATCTTTTTTGAACGCGAAGCAACTAAAATTTTAAAGACTCTTAAAGAGGGGTCGGACCCTCAACTAGCAGCAGTACAACTCTGGCAGCTTCAGCGCATGGCTATGGCTAAGAAAAGTCCCACCTACGCTGCTGGCGCAGCCCTCAACGACGCGATTTTTGCAGGTTCTACATTTGATGAAGAAGCTTTGGTAAGAGGGGTTCCTGGAAAACTGTCTGTTGGTTCTAATCATAAGCTCATGCAGGGGTTGGCAGCAGCTGTTTTTCAGGAAGGAAAAGCTAACTTTACCCTGAGTCGTTCCCAAATAATGGGTAAAGATGAGGGAGGTAAAGATGTTCCGTTGGCTTTAACTAGAGTAACAGCTAAGAAAACTGAAAGTGGACGGAAATTAATTGGGGAGCTGAGGTTTACGCGGTTCGCGCTTGAGCGGTTTTTTGATACTGAAACATCAACTGTGAAAAGTGCCAAGGACCTAGAGAAAATGCAAAATGCCGGGAAGGAATTAGAGGTTTCCACTTTGGCAGCGTTGCTGACCGCGTTGCCTGACACGCAGACGGGCGATATAAAACAAATGGGCCGACAGCTGGTTTCCCTTCAACATCCGTTCGTGTTGAAAGTTAAAGTAGGGGGTGAAGAGTTCGAAGGTGGTTACGCCAGTAAGACCAAAGCACTGGCAGCTTTAGACATGATCCACCAGCTTGCTTCTGAGAGCGGTGAGGCCGTCTCTGCCAGCGTCGAAGACTTGGATGCAGGTAGGACCATTAGTTAAACCAAGTACTCTCAGGGAGCTTTATAGCGTCTTCTAGAAGGTAAATATAGTACTTATCTTTTATGGAAACCCGTTCTTCTAGAAAGCCAAGTGGGGAATCTACAACAACCAACTCTTTCCTGCGGTTCTTTTTGTAGATCACCATCCACTCCTTGCCGCAATCAGCACTTTCTTTCTTCGCTTGCTCTATGAATTTATAAAATTCACTATTCTCCTTAAAAAGATCATCTAAATCTACATCGTATCCGTTCTTGCATTCGATAACATATTTAAAATTTTGAGGAGTTATTAGGTCCCCGTGGACTATAAGATATTGTGGGAGCGCGTGAGTAGATCCAAACGCTCCTGACCCAGGAGTTCTACAGAACTCAGTTGTATCAAACCGTTCGTTTAATAATTTGGCAATTCTTCGTTCAAAAGTAGACCCTTTTCGTTTACTGTTAACTCGACGCTTCTTGCCAAATTCACCTTTATTAATTATATTTTTAAGGTCGGACATATTTTATGAAAGTAGAAACTGAAACATTTCGTTTAAAAACTTCTAATTGGAGATTTAAAGTTAGGTCTGAAGGTAGACGCATGAAAATTTATATTAAACTTAGCAAAGAGGAAAGCGGGCGTTGGACAGCAGTCAAAAACGCCATTATTGGAGAAGGAGGGGCCGTTTCAGATGATGAGTTTGCAAAGATTATATTGTTCCGAGGGTTGAATGCCTTTATGGATGATGTTAACGAAGCCATCGATGAAATGGATGAATCAGAAAAGCAGGCTCTTCTCGATGAGGCAGGCGTTTCTGAAACCGTTGAACTTGATATTCCCGTTACTAAAGAAGAGCAACATGAGAACATTGACGAAGCTGATGAGGACGCAGGAGAGGCTACTGAACCTGCTACTCAAGAACAAGAAGACTGAGTCCTTCGTTCTTCTGTACCATTCTGAGTGGTCGCCTGACTCCTCTCGCATTGAGAGGCTGGCGGAAAAATGGGCGCAGGAAGAGGGCGACGAACGTCTGTACGTTGTATCGAGCTGGGAACTTCCTCACGCGTTTGCCGCCTTCGGAATTAGTACAGCACCCTCAATTGTTGAGGTAAAGCCAGGAAAAGTTACGGTTCACGTAGAGTTTCCCAAGGTGTACGATTATTTTACTATCCCGAAGACGAAGAAGGCGGAGAGTCGCTCTTAGTTCCGGGACTTGATTGAGGGTATTCCCCAGTCATCAACTCCCTATAATCTTGCAGCTTCTTCTGGTATTTTTTATTCTTTGTATAAATAAGTTTTAGATTATTTACGATCACTGTTGTAAAATAATTGAAAGCGGAGCCACTTGTGGGTTTGAAATTCTTTAATGTCTTGAAGACAAGCATAAAACATTCTTGTTTGGCGTCATCAAAATCTACTTTGAATTTAAACGACATTAAAATATTGGTTATGAGAATGTCCAAAAGAGACACGAGTTCGTCTTCATACTCGTCGGGAGTTTTCATATATCCCTTTATCACTTCTTCGAATCTAGTATTGTCTAGATAATGATTTTTCTTTTTGGACATAAAGCATTATAGAACATGGTTTTAGATGATCTTTTACAAAGTTTCGAAAAAACAGAAAAGGATAAGCATCTTTCTGTTGGCGACGAACGTATTGTCTTCGTACACGACTCCTGCGTGCGTCAGAGAGGCCAAGTGTATTCTTTTAGAGACGACGAATATTATATATTAAATGCTCTGCTGAACAAGACCCAAATGGTTGCGACCGAGTATCAGTTCGTACCAGCCATGAAAGAGTTGGGAGTTTCTGAAAAGGATGTTACCACGGAATTGATTCACAAGAATCGTCCGTTAGTGGAGGCCTCCTTAGAAGAGATAAAGCCTACGCTTATCTTCGTACTGGGAAATTTGGCTATGAAGACTATTCTCAAAAAATCTGGGATTACCAATAAGAGGGGAAAGGAGTTTTGGATAGACATAGGAGAGGAGTCTGTCCCGGTGGTGCCTGTTTTTCATCCTTTCTCCCTTTATTCTGAGCCAAAATTACGCGGTCTATTTATACAAGACATAAAGAACGCTTATGACAAGTTCATTTTAGGAAAGAATAAGCTTTCTCAATCATCCTACAAACTTCATAACAATGTAGATTTGGTTTTGGAAGCCATAAAAAATGTCTATAATTATGATGTGATTGCGGTGGACTTAGAAACTACTGGGTTAGATTTTAAAAAGGATTCCATTTTAACTATTGGGATTGCGGTTGATGAGAAGGATGCTTTTGTAATTCCAGTGGATCACAGAGAGTCTGAATTATCAGAACAAGATTTTGGTCTTATCCGAGAAGAGTTGCGCAAACTTTTTGCCACCCCAGAAGTAGCCAAAGTTATGCACAACTGTAAGTTTGATATAAAATTTCTGAAGAATTGGGGAGTGCAGGATTTTTCTAATATACACGACACGCAAATCATGCATTCTCTCGTTAACGAGAATCTTCCTCACGGATTAATGGATCTGGTTAAGGAATATTTTCCTCATGAGTTGGAGAAGTTTTAATGCTTACAGTAACTGCTCCTGGCGGTCATGACTGGGCGAATATGCCTCTTGATTCGTTGGCGCATGGAAATGCTATGGACTGTGATTTTACCCTCCGTGCATTTCATGTACTTGACCGCCTGATGAAGCAGAAGAAGGTTAATTTTGTATACGACAATCTTCTCAAAGAGGTTTTGGTAATCCTTGCTCAGGTGGAAGATTTTGGCATTCAAGTAGACACCCAGTACCTAGAAAAGTTAGACAAGATCCTTATTGAGGAAGTGGAGGAACTTCTATCCACGATACAGAAACTATCGCCTGCCGGAGAAATTAATCCCAACTCGACAATAGAGATGGGGTCTGTTTTGTTTACTTCAGAAGGGTTCGATTTGACGCCGACTGAGTTTTCTGATAAAACTAAAATGCCCCAAATTACGGAGGCTCATTTAACTTCGGTAATGAAGGATACGAAGGATAAGAAGGCTATTACGTTCATCGAAACTCTTTTAAAATATAAGTATCGTATTAAACAATACAAAACATACGTAAAGGGAGTAGAATCAGCTATCTCTTACAACGGGGATGGTAGGATTTATTCTAATTATAATTTTGCTACGGTTGTCACGGGACGTCTCTCCTGCTCTACCTACTCAGTAGGAAAAAAAAAGAAGGGAGTCTCGTTTCATACTCTTCCTCGCTCTACATCATCCGATATAATTAATATTAGGAATTTGATGAGGGCTGACGAAGGAAAGGCTTTCTTAGCCGCTGACTTTTCTCAGGCGGAGCTACGAGTACTTGCCCAGTGCTGTAAAGATTCGGCACTCATAGAAGCGTTTAATTCAGGCAAAGATCTTCATAGTTTTACAGCTTCTTTGGTTTTTGGAAAACAGATAAGTGAGATTACTAAAGAGGAGAGACAGATTGCTAAGTCGGTTAGTTTCCTTATTGTATACGGAGGGGGCCCATACAAACTTGCATGGCAAATTAAAAAGAGTGTAGGGTATGCCAAGGACATTTTTTCCGCATACAAGAATGCCTTTCCTAAAGTGTTTACGTGGATAGAACATGTTCACAGGTTTATTCGACAAAATGGGTACGCAGTCAGTTTATTTGGACGCCGGAGACACCTCCCCAATGTTCACAGCCCCTTAAAATCATACCAACAGAGAGCCCTTAGGCAGGGCCTGAATTTCGTCATCCAGAGCTCCGCGTCAGATTTAATGCTGCATGCTTTGAAACGGCTGGCCCACTATAAAGAGATAGTAGATGTTGATTTTGATATTCTTGCCACGGTTCATGATTCCGTTGAAGTTCAATGTGGGGTAGATAATATTACAAAGGTAGCTGAGATTTTACAGTTTGTTCTTCCTATGACAGATGATTTAAATACTATGTACGGCCTTGATTTTGTTGTACCTTTTGAGGTGGATGTTGAGGCTGGGACTTCTTTTGGTAACCTTACGGAGGTGGAATATGATAAGGGGGGACATGTGCTTAATTTATCTGAGGTTGAATCTTTTATAGAAAATGCATAGAGTTGTTATACTAACCGACCTTCATTTGAGGTCTGATTATATGCCTGGGTATTTGGAGACTCAATTGAGTACTTTACGTGAGCTCGTAAATAGGGAACCTCCTGATTCTGTTGTTATAAATGGTGATATTTTCCACCGTAGGAATCCCAAGGGAGAGGAATTACTGGCGTTTAGAAAACTGCTAGAAAGTTTAGATACCAATAAAATTTATGTTAATAGGGGGAATCATGATACAGTTAAGAAGGACGGTAGTAGCGATACCACACTAAGTCTCTACGGGGACATCGCTCATATCATATCAGAATATGAACAAATAGATTTGGGAGGCGTCACGTTTGATTTCATACCTCATTTTGAGGACGAGTCTCATATAATAAAGTGCCTTAAAAAGACGCAGAACCCTATGTTTGGACATTTTGGATTTGATGGTTGTGTTTCTCACGGACATTACTCTTACGAATCGGACGTTAAGCAACACCACTTCGGAGACCGGCTAGTCTTTTTGGGGCATATACATTCTCCTCAACGTTACGATGATAATATTTTAGTTCTAGGGACACAGTATTCGACATCCTTTGGAGAACCCAACTCTCAGAAGTACCTACACGAATTACTTATAGAAAACGGGGAAGTGGAGATCGTAAGAGAACCAATAAACTTTGGTATTAGGCACATCGTGTGCTCTGTGAGTTCTCTGGAAAAGGCTTCCACCAAATATGATTTTGAATCCTTTTTTATAATCTTACGCTTAAAGTTGGATAAGTTGGATGAAGGTTGTGAAAGAGAACTCGCTGACGAGATCTTGGCCAAATACCACGTTAATCATTTAGAGATAGCTTTTTCGGATGTGCTGCCCAAATATGATTCTTCGCATGTTGATTATGAATCTATTTTAAGGATAGACGATAAGGTAATAGAAGAGTATATTGATAATGCGACTACGATATTTTCGAAGAAGGAATTACTCCGTGCGTTGGACGACATAAAAACCTATGAAAATAAATAGCATCAAGATCGAGAACTTTTTGTCTGTGCAAAAGGCAGAAATAGATTTTGAAGATTTTTCCGAACTTGTGCGCGTGGTAGGCGTTAATGCGGATACTAATCCTAAAAGTTCAAATGGGGCCGGGAAGAGTACTATAATCGAGGCGATTGCTTTTTCTCTATTTGGGAAAACTATTCGTAAAACTAACGAGAAGAGTCTTACAAATGTGCACGCCACTGGAAAATGCAAAGTCACTATTACGGTAAATGATACCGTTGTAATTGAGCGTACTAAGAAGCCTCCCATGTTAACGGTACTTGTGGACGGGGAAAACTGTACCAAGGATAATATTCAACATACGCAGAAATACCTCGAAAACTTTTTAAACATAAACCCCTCTGTATTTTTGGCGTCCGTGGTGTTTGGACAAGGAAACTCTACTAATTTTCTGACCTCCACGGCAGAAGAAAAAAGAACTATTATACAAAGCTTCTTAAATGTTTCAGATTTGTTCAGGGAGAGGTCCAAGATCAAGACGCTTAAGTCTGCTTATACCAACGAAAAGAAAGTCGCACTAACATTATCTGAAGATGCTACCAAGAGTCTCGAAAAATTAAAAGAGAAGAAGAAGACACTAATAAAGCTTGGTAAAAAGGTGGACTCGTTGTTCAGTTCGGAGAAGGCCCATTTTATAAGGAAGCACTCCCTTCTGGAAATTCAGGAGAAGGAACGCACCTACAGGGAAATAGAAATGGAACGAAAAACTTTGGCCCTCCAACTTGCTGAAGAAATTAGGAACGTTGAGCGCACGAGAGAACGAATAAAGAATAACAAAGACATGGCATGTGAACATTGTGGAAAAGTGTCTTTGGGCGCTTGGGAACGAATTAAGGAAGATGAACAGCGCGTTACTAAATTAGGCCACAGTATAGAGAGTAAAGGGAAAGAACTCACTCAGCTCGACCAATCCTTAGAAGAAAATCATATACCAGTTTCTCTGAAAGACTTCGAGTCTATTGAGGAGGCTAAGATGATAGAGACTGAATTAAAATTTCTTAAGGAGCAGGCTGATGACCAGATCAAAACATGCACTAAGTATAAGAGGCGCATTGAGCGTTCCCAAAAGGAATACGATCTTATGCGTTTTTGGGAAACTGCTTTCTCAGAACAGGGCCTAGTTAGGTATATAATTAGGAACATTCTTTCTTTCTTTAACGAGAGAAGTAATTACTATCTTGGTTTTTTAACAAACGGAAATTTTACAATTACTTTTTCGGAAGTGCTTCAGGACGAGATAAAGAATAAAGGTGTTGAATTAGCATTTGATGCGTTGTCTGGCGGTGAAAAGAAAAAGGTTTCTTTAGCTGTTATGCTTGCCTTGAATGATCTATTGTTACTTACTGGCAAAGACAGGTCCAATGTCGTGTTTTTCGACGAGATTGCGGACTCTCTAGATGATGAAGGAATAAAAGGTCTTTATGAATTGATACAACAGATAACCGGATCGAAAAGGTTATTTGTTATAACACACAATGAGTATCTTAATTCTTTAATAGAAGACTGGTCAGATATTTTGCTAGTCCGTAAGAAGAACTACGTAAGTACCATAAGGAAGATATAATGCCTGAATACAATCATGAATGCGTCACGTGTGGTCTCATTATAGTCGAGACCGATACTCCCTCTGAGTATGCTGCTTTTGAAAAAGAATTTGGGCGAAGTGAGCGAGGGGATATTCAAGTACCGTGCCCTGAATGCGGGAAGATGGCTCCGAGATCTTATGACGGTCCTCCTCCTGGCATGATAGTGAAGGACGGTAAACTCTACAAGACTGTGGACTATGCTGTGGGAGCTGTAGATAAGTGGTGGGAGAACGAAGTAAACAATACAAAGGAAGTTTTGCGCTTTAAGAGCGGTGTAAGCCCCTACGGGCACATGACAGCAGATCCCGCTGACATTGGTTTTAAACCCGTGTCTGAAAAAACAGCGAAGGCGCGAGCAGAAGCGGCAAAGAAAACTTTAGGGGACGTTAAAGCTAAGACTGACAGTGAGTTATCTAAGCGTTAGTACTAATATTAAGTCTGTAGTGTAAAACGAGCCTGTCAGCAGCTATAATAGAACGTGGCATACACCTTCCAAGACTCTATTCAACGGGGAGTCATTTACCTCGCTAAATCGGATGAGAACTTCCTCGTCCAGATTATGCCTATGGTAAAAGCGGACTACTTCGAGTTCCCTTCTCACCAGAAGATGTACACGGTTATCTGTGACTTCTATTCGACGTATTCCAAATCTCCAACGGATGATCAGCTGTTAGAGGAAGTAAAAAAGATACAGGTTTCCCACGAGTTATTTGGGGATTACAAGGATGAACTGGCTTGCATTAATGAACTTGATGAAAAATCCCTCGACAATCAAGAGTATTACATTGACCTCGTAGAAGAGTTTGCTAAAGAACAAGCCATTAAAGAAGCTATTCTAAAGTCTGTAGACCACCTTAAGAAGAAAAATTATGAGGCGATTGAGGATGAGGTCCGTGCGGCCTTTTCAGTAAATCGTAATGTGGACCTGGGGACTGATTATTTTACCAGTGTGCAGGAGCGGTGGGACCGTCTGAATGATTCTTCTAAGGAACCCAAATTCCGCACACCCTTCGAATCTATTAATGAGGCTTTGGAAGGGGGGCTCGCCCATAAAGAACTGGGGATGGTTGTTGCTCCTCCCGGCGTGGGGAAATCTCTCTTCTTGGCCAATCAAGCGGCGCGTTCGATCCTTGATGGTTACAATGTTCTGTACATATCTTTAGAAATGGGGGAAGATCGCGTGGCTCAGAGATTGGATAGTATTTTTACTAGGATTAAGCAACGAGAACTTTCATGTCGCGTAGAGGATATTGAAGATCGCCTGCAAATGATTTCTGAACAATGGGAAAACAGGGGTCGTTTAGTTATTAAAGAGTTTCCAACCAAGAGGATGTCCGTTACAGGCCTCAGAGCTTTTCTCAATCAGTTGAAGAATTACCAGGACTTCACCCCCGACGTTCTTATAATAGATTACTTGGAGTTGATGAAAACCGACAAAGATGCGGCGGAATATCAAGCGCAGGAAAGGCTTGCCCAGGAACTGCGAGGTATCGCCAGTGAAAGTGGCATCTTAGTTTGGACTGCAACTCAAACAAATAGAGAGGGCAAGAAAGTAAATATTATTACAGATGCGGAGTTAGCCGATTCGTATGGAAAAATTCGTGTATGTGATTTGGTGTTTTCTATTAACCAGACCGAACAAGAGTTTGATGGGGGCACTGCCCGTCTTTTCTTGATGAAGTCTAGGAACGGCAGAGCACGTTTTGTTGTTCCGGTAGCAGTGGATTATTCCAGACTAACAGTAACTCAATCTGTTCCCGATGACTATGAGAGTGTTTCATGACCATGAATGATATAGAAAAAACATACGAACATATAGAAGAATCGTATATGGAAATCACTAAGCGTTACCTTAAAATAGATGAAGATTCTATAGAAGCTGCTTTGTATCATCACACAGGAATTTTTGCATTTTTTAGCGCAGTATTGGCGCATGCAAAAAGGGAAGTGGATCGCGCGTCCCGAGCTTATGATCAATCCGAGGCTCGATGCAGGGAAGAAAGGCGGTGCGAGTTGGTGGAGGCCGGGAAGAGAGCCACTGATCGTTCATTGGACTCTTATGTAAAAACTCTAGATGAGTTGCAACAAAAGAATGAGTTAGTCGATGAGGCTTCGCACAAGTATCATTTGGCTAAAAATATTGTAAATTCACTTGTTCATCAGAAGGATATGCTCGTGCAGATCTCGGTGAATAAGCGTGCGGAAGTTAAACTTATTGGGAATATCGACTGATATAATAGGTTTGAAGACTATAACATAGTGGGGACTTTCCCCACATGCAAACACACTAATAACAGGTAAAACTATGGTAAATATTGACGAACTAAGAAAGAAGTACGATCAGATTCAGAACGCTTCCCAGGGAGGTAATTCAGATTTCCTCAAGAAGTTTTTCATGATGGAAGAAGGTACTTCGATTGTGCGCGTTCTTCCTCCGAGTGACGGAGATGAGAACGAATTTTATGCTGAGACGGCTATCCACCGTATTGATGACAGGAATCATCATTGTCCGCGTGTTAAGGGTGACGACTGCCCTGTCTGCGATTTGTATTATCGCTTGTGGAAAATGGATAATGATGGTGCCCATGATGTTGCGAGGCAAATCAAGCCGCGCAAGCGCTACTACATGAATGTTGTTGATCGTCGCGATGGAACTGTTCGGATTCTTTCGGTGGGTATGAAACTCTTCGGGAAGATTCTTGACGTTTTCTTTGACGAGGACTACGGAGACCTTACTGACCTTAAGGAAGGTTGGGACTTCAAGGTTGTAAAGGATACGCAAGGTCAGTGGCCTAACTACGATAAGTCTTCTCCCAAGCCTAAGGCCACCTCTGCTGGAACTGCTAAGGAAGTGGCACAGTGGATGGATGAACTTCATGATATTCATGGTCTTGTAAAGGTCGCGACTTATGATGATCTTAAGAAGATGGCTATGGACATTGAAGGCGTAGTGACTGGCCGTCCGACTGGGACTTCGGATCCGCAAGCGGAATCTGCCGACGAGAATGATGAGGATTACATTGCTCATCTTAAAAGTCTCAATGTTGATTAAGTACTAGTTCATAAATTTAAATAAGAAGGGCGGTTTTTATAGCCGCCCTTTACTTTTATAGGGTAACCACTAGTAGTTTTTCTAATGCCCATCTACGAATACGAGTGTAATAATTGTAAGAATATAGTGGAATTCATTCAGTCTATTACAGAAGGGCGAAAGAAGAAATGCCCTAAATGTCTGAAGATGAGGTTGCGGAAGTTACCGAGCCATGGAGTTTCAGCCCACTTCAAAGGCTCTGGATTTTATTCAACGGACTATAAACAATGAAAAAAGAAAAGCTTAAGATTTTGGCATGCCCAGCAAATGAAGGCGGGTGTGCGTATTATAGAATTATACTTCCTATGAATAAGTTGGCGGAGCTTCATGGCGATGAAGTTGAGGTTCGTTTCGATAGTAACCCATTGGGGTGGGACCTCAGCGCCATGCAGAAAGCACAAAAGCCGGGACTCACCCTTCCTGATTGGACTGATGAGAATCTCAAATGGGCTGACGTTGTCTTCACGCAAAATATACACAATTTTGGGGGTCCTTATACCTTTGAATTGTGCAGAACGGCAGCGGCGATGGGGAAGCTTACTCATTTTGATAATGATGATCTGCTTACTGAGCTTTACTCGGGGCATAGATTGTACGATGCCTATGTCGATAACAAATTGGCTGAGATAACAAAACAAATTTATAGCTTTGTGGATATAGTTTCTGTTACACAAAGGAAGTTTGCGGAGAGGATTGCGCCATATGTGGGAAGAGCACTCGTTATTATAAAAAATTCAATTGATTATAACTTGGAGTGTTGGAATGCTGTTTCCACCCCTCCTTCTAATAAAAGAGTAACTCGGTTGGGGTGGGTAGGAGGAATTCACCATGAAGAAGATGTTAAGGAATTTCCCGGCGTAATGCTTAGTGTTAATGCGAAGGTAGGACCAGAAAACGTCCACTGGGGTTTCTATGGCCGCCCTCCCCTCATTCCGAACCCCGAGACCGGTGAGATAGAGCGCGATTGGCAACAGGATGTGTGGGACAATTATGAAAAACATTTGAAGAGCGGAGCGAGGCACAAGAATCATCGAGTGTACAGCGCATTACCTGCTGAGAAGTATGGCCTGATGTACACCAACATTGATGTGGCTATAGCCCCTCTCCAGATGAACCCTTTTAATGATTCTAAGTCTGAGATTAAGGTAGCGGAGTGCGGACGATATGGAGTTCCGCTCGTTGCTAGCGATGTAGGGTGTTACGATGAAACTATAACTAACGGTGTTACTGGATATCTCATCAGCCCCGACAATCCTCGTGCCGAGTGGACGAAAATACTTAGAAAGATTATTAAAGACAAAAAGCACAGGGTTGAAATGGGCCAAAATCTTAAGGTTATCGTTGACGAACACTTTGATATTAATAAGAATGTACGAGGAAGGGTCAATCTCTACCGTGAGATTATGAAGACGAAGGAAGAGGTTATGAAGAGGGGGAGTCACCCCACCAATACAGATGCAGAAAGCGGGTCCGGTTGTACATCTGTTATGGATGGTACTCTTTCTACAGGGAGGGACGTTTCTAATGACTGAGAATTCTAGGGATAGGGACAGCGTATATATCGGCTATAGCTTGTTCAACAGGGTGGACAGCCTAAAGTGTAGTCAGGAAATGATTCGTACTTACTTTAAGCAGCGTTCTTATACTTTAGGAGTTTATTACAACGGGGAACATGAGCCGCCTTATGATGGGTATGTAGAAGATCACCTTATAAAAGGACAGCCTAAAGAAAAGCAAAATGGCTCTCGTGATGCAGCGAATGTGTTGTATGCTAATGCACTAGAGACTAACTGCAGATGGTTTATTTATACAAACGCAAACACTGTCTTCTTTTCAGAGAGTTGGATAACTACGTGCATTAGGGAAATGGAGGAACAGGGTAAGGTTTTGGGGACATATGGTGCGCCCTACCCTACGGCAGGGACTGGATATCCATTTTGTACTGAAGTTGTTTTCTTCGATTTGGAGTCTCCTGTGTTTGAACAATTGTTTCCGATACCGGCCTGGGAAGAACCTGACGTAGAAGGACATGAGCCGTGGGTAAATCCTATTTACGAGGAATATTTCATGATGTCTTTTTATAAAGCTGTTTTGGAATCAGTGGACGGACGATCTTATAATTCATTTTATGATGCTTTTGACGAAATACAACATAATAGAAACTTGAAGCGTTTTGAAGACGACTTCATCTACCGTTTGCCCGGCATGGAGCTTTGGAATCAAGAACGAGATTTGTATACTGACCCCGGTAACACCTATCATTGGGAGGAAATGGATAGGACTAGTCGGAGGTGGGAGCATATGGGAGTGGGGGTGTGGCATGGACACGACCCAGAGAGACTAAAGAAGCATTTTATTGATAGAGGTTTTCCTGGAACGTCGGCTCCTCCGACTATAATGAAGTTGGTGGGAGAGAGCGATTTGGATTGGTTTGATAAAGGAAGTAATAAATTTTAATGAAAGAGTTGTCTAAAAACCCTTCGGTTTGTTGTGTTATGTGTACGTATGGTAGATTTGAAACTGTTCGCCAGTCAATCTCCATGTTTCTCCATCAAGATTATAAAAATAAAAAGTTGGTGGTTTTTAATACGGCTGAAGAGCCCTTAAATCCTGACACATATCTTCATAGTTTGAATAACGTAGTGTTTGTTAACCAACCTCTAAAGGCGGATGGCACTCCCTACAAATCGTTGGGAGATGTAAGAACCGCTTCTCTTGCTCATGCGCGCGGAGACATTTATATTTGTTGGGACGATGATGATTTGTTTCTTCCGTGGCACATATCTCGGGGTGTTGAGAAACTAAAGGCGTCTGGAAAAGCTGCGTGGAAATCGGATGTTTCGTACTGGAGCCGAGATGGTGGGAAGACTTTCAATGAAGTTATGGGGAATTCCATGGAGGCGTCAGTTTTGGCGCATATGGATGTGGTGCAAGAGCATGCCTTTTCTTTAGGCAGATCGGGAGCCGAGCACGTAGATGGTGGGTGGTATTCGTGGTGCAATGATAATGATGAATTGTCCATTGAGAATATAAGTCCCTGGGAAGGTTATGGTTACATGTGGGGGGATCCTCTGTGCGGCGATAAAACTAGCGGCCATATTGGAGATCCTGATAATTTTGAAAGGCACAAACGGGAGAGTACGGATTTTGGAAAGGGACGCCTTCTTACTGCTAAATCTTTTGATGGCATAGAATCATTTTTGCGTTCCACGTATACGATGTGGGTGCAGAGCGATCACGACAGTGTAACGAGCAGGAATAGTTTTTCTGAAGAGTCTCTCGGAGATCTTAGGGATCTTATTAGATCTCAGTACGAAAAATATCGTATGCCATTCCCTGCTGAGTTTGAACCAAGTCCTACCGTGAATGTTTCGGCACCAGAAAGCGAAGATTTTGTAGATAATTTCTGGGAATGGTTTGAAAGTGATGCTTATCCTCGATTGAAAAAGCATATCACCGCTATCTTAAGGGAGTCCACATGAGTTTTTTAGATGACATATGTAAGGAATTAGACGGGGCTGCTCTCCTTTCTGAGGAAGGTCACCTGCATGGGTTTGTAGACTCAGGATCCTACGCTTTGAACAAGATTTTATCTGGAAAATACGACGGGGGGTATCCTGTAGGGGCTATCACAGAGATTTACGGAGAAAGCAGTACTGCCAAGACCGTATTTCTTACGCACGCGTTCGTGAGTGCCCAGAGGGAGGGGTATCACACCATCATGATAGATAATGAGCACGCGTATTCTCCTTCTTTTGCCCAGACGTTAGGTGTAGACCCGGAAAAACTGCTTTACCTTATGCCAGAGACCATGGAGGAGTGCTTCCTCGCAATCGAAAATGTTATTAAAGTTATTAGAGAAAAAGACTCCGAAACTCCTATCGTTATTGGTTATGATTCCATTGGTGTATCCCCGACACAGAAGGAGATGTCTGATGATTTTGGGAAAAACAGCGAAATGGGAGGAGCGCTCCGGGCGAAAGTCGCGGGCCAATGTCTACGCCGCATTAACCCGCTTCTTAGGAGATATAAAGCGGCGCTTTTGATTGTTAACCAAGTTAGAAGTAAAATAGGTGTGATGTTTGGAGACCCGCGCACTAAAGCAGGAGGGGGAAAGGCTCTCCTTTATTATTGTGGTGTTTCTTTGGAAACAGTATCGAACAAGAGTGATATTTTATATGATGAATATAAAAACCCTTTAGGTATCAAAGGAACCCTGAAATGCGTGAAGAATAAAATTACCGTTCCGTACCAGAACTGCACCTTTGAACTTTTGTACGATAAGGGACTTACTCCCACTTACGGCTTGACGCTGTCTGCGTATAAAAAGGGACAAGTTACTTCCCCCTCCAAGGGATGGTATTCTATGGACGGAAAGAGCAAGCATCGTGCGGCGGACCTAGACTTACTGTTGTCTGAGAAAATTATTGCGGGCGATCTCACGTGATTCCCCTTTTTAAAGTTTTTATGTCCGATACTGCGGCGAGTGCCGTTGAGAAAGTTCTTGCAAGTGGGTTTGTGGGGGAAGGTCCCAAGGTAAAAGAATTTGAACGGAAACTCAGAAAATGGTTCGGGATTTTTCATCTAGCGGTTACTAATTCAGCGACCTCTGCAGAGCACTTAGCATTAAGACTTATAAAGGATCCGTACCGCATTGTGGACGGCGATGAAGTTTTAGCTACTCCACTTACATGTACGGCCACTAATTGGCCCATTTTGGCAAATAATTTAAAGATTAAGTGGGTGGATGTAGACGAACGTAATTTGAATATGGATCTGGATGATCTAGAAAGGAAGATTACGCCAACAACGAGGGTTATATTTTTAGTTCACTGGGGTGGTTATCCTGTAGATTTAGACAGAATAAAGGAAATACAACAAAAAACTAATGACCTGTATGGGTTTACTCCTGTTGTTATCGAAGACTGCGCACACGCATTTGGAAGTACTTACAAGGGTAAGAAACTCGGCAATCATGGTAATTTTTGTACCTTTAGTTTTCAGGCCATAAAACATATGACCAGCGTAGATGGCGGTGCGTTGGCATGCCCCGATGAGGAAGCGTGGGCGAGAGCAAAGCTCTTGCGGTGGTACGGAATTGACAGAGAAACGGAGAGGACTGATTTTAGGTGCGAAGCGGATATTCCTGAGTGGGGATATAAATTTCACATGAACGATGTTAACGCTTCTATTGGGATAGAGAACTTGAAGCACGCTGACTGGGTCATACAGCAGCATAGAAGTAATGCTGCTTACTATGATAAAAATCTTTCCGGTGTGACTGGCGTAGAGATTTTGGAAAGAGCTAACGACAGGGAGTCGTCTTTTTGGATTTACAGTATGCTTGTTGATGATAAGTCTTCCTTTATGAGCCACATGCAAAATAAGGGTATTGCGGTAAGCCAAGTCCACGAAAGAAATGATAAGCATTCGTGTGTTCAAGAATTTAAAACTTTTCTTCCTAACCTGGACCGAGTGTCCAAAAGACTTGTATCTATTCCCGTTGGGTGGTGGTTAGAGAATAAAGATAGAGAGTACATCGTTAATTCTATAAAAGAAGGTTGGTAGGCAGCCGCAGCTATGCATAATTTTAAATGCGCAAAAGTTATAAGTCTGTATCCGCACGTTGAGAAGCGCGATACGGCTAATAATAACCCTCTTAATATTCTTGAGTGGGGGCGTGGGAAGGTCGGGACTGCTACGATAATTAATTCTGATGGCGCATCGCTGGGCAAGAGGAAGCATTTTTTTAAGGTAGGACTATAATGTCAGGATGGAATGAAGGAATAAAACTGAGTTTAGGGTCGTGTGGAGAAAATGTCTTTATAGGCAATCAGGTTATAATAACGCAACCGGAGAATGTTCACCTGGGCAATAATGTTCGAATAGATCCGTTTACGCTTATAACTTCAAAACTCAAGACGGGAGATAATGTTCAGATTACGTCTCACGTGGTTATCAGTGGGAAAGATCAACAGGTTACCCTGGGGGACTGGACTTTCATAGGGTACGGTTCTAAATTGTTTACGGCCTCAGAGGATTATGGAGGAGATCACGGTCCTGTAAATGAATTTTGGGGCGACAATAAGATATTCCGAGGCGACATAGAGTTTGAGGATTACGCGGGCGTAGCATCGGACGTGATTGTTTTTCCCGGGGTCGTGCTTCCTACCGGATGCACCGTAGGCGCTCAGTCCCTTATTCATACCAAAGCCGCTAGGGAACTTACTCCCTGGAGTGTCTGGCTGGGAAACCCCCTTCGTTTTCATAAAGATAGGAATCGAGGTCATATCGAATTTTTTGCAGCGAATAAGGATTTTAAAAAATGAGTAGATTTAACATTGATAAAGAAGCTCTGTCTATTCCTTGGATAGAGTCTAGAACGCGATGGAGCCAAGCAACACATTATTATTTCGAAAATTGTGATTATTATTACTGCCCCATGTACTCTAATAGATTAGAGGGTCAATACTCTGAGAAGAATCTTTCAGAGAAAGACATCCTTAATCACATAGTATGACAGATCGCAAATATCCTGACTGGGAAGCTCTCGCTGAGCCTTACAAAGACACTTCTTCTAAACAAAGGTCTTATAGTCCGAGAACTATGCATGTGTTTGGGGGGTCTGGAGGATTAGGGACGCAGCTGGTTCCTAAACTTAAGAGACGTGGTTATGCCGTAAAATCATTCAGCTCTAAGGATGTTGATATCACTGATTTTGCGGAGGTACGCGACATCATAGACACGGATAAGCCGGATATCGTATTGAATTTGGCTGGTTCTAATGTGAACGGCTTTCTTCATAAGGTTGGCGATAATTGGGAACTGAGAAAAGCGGCTTACAATGTTATCAAGATTAACACTATCGGCTCTTTGAACTTGGTTATGGCTTCTCTTTCTCATATGAGAAGAAACAATTATGGAAGAATAATCTTGATTTCTTCCGTTCTAACTAAGAGTCCCGTGGTAGGGACTGGAGTTTACGCCAGTTCCAAGGCATTCATAGAGGGGCTCGTTAAATCGTGCGCGCTTGAAAACGCTGCAAAAAACGTAACGTGTAATGCTTTAAAGTTAGGGTATTTTGACGGTGGTTTAACATACGATATCCCTGAGAAGGAAAGGGCCGATATACTGCGTTCTGTCCCCTCACAAAGGTGGGGGACTATTGAGGAACTTTTGAGTGCGGTGAGTTGCATTATAGAGACTCCATATATAACAGGGACTTCTCTTGAGGTTGATGGAGGCATTCAATGAAAAAGTTTAAATTTTTAATCATTATGCCTTATTTTAACAGACCTAATATGGTTAGAGAAGGACTTAAAAATTTGCTGCGGATGTCGTACGACAATTGGCATCTTGGAGTGATCGATGATGGGAGCGATAAGGATAAGGCGCTGAAGCCTATCCTTGAGGAGATTTTTGGGGAAGAGAACAGAGATAAGTATACTCTGTACGAAACTAACGATACTCTGAAAATGAAGCTGAAACGCGGGAGTACCCACGGACTTTATATGAATAAGGCCATGAAGGAGATTCCTGCTGATTACGCTGTGATGCTCAGCGACGATGACGGATTCCATGTAGATTATCTTGCCCATCTTAATGAGTTTTACAACATGCATGGAAATACCGCTCTTTATTCTTACTCTCATGTAATAGGGTATGATCCCTTCACGGAATTGCCCAATGAGGATACATTAGCGAAAAGGATGGAACAAGCAGAAAGGGGAGAAGATCCTGGTTTCGCCACTAGAGCGTGTCGTACAATAAATGACCATACAGGTCCCGTACACGGCACTAACACCTTGGATAGTACCCAGGTCTCTTGGCACGTATCGAGTGCTGTGGAACGTGGTTGTTTATTTTTGGAGAGTACTACGAGAGACCTTGATGCCGATTTTTATGCGAAATGCTTTGCACAGCTCGGACCATGCGTTTTTAATAGAGGTTTGGGGGCATACAAAGCATTTCACGACGATCAATTAGGAAATAGGTTTGTGGAAGGTACCTCTCTTTACGTTGTTCGTGATAAGGAGGCGTCATAGATATGGAGGACTTATTCATTGAGATTGCGGCTTTTATTTTTGCGTGGGGGCTTATGCTAGGTCCCGCTCTTGGAGGGATAGTTGGTCTTATCCTCCTTGTGTACGCATTCGTCTGCTTTGGCAGGGCATTCATTTTGTTTACTTCGCCAACGCCTCCTGTTTCTACTAAAAATGTTGAGCCTCCTGTTTCTACTAAAAATGTTGAGCCTCCCATTCCTACTAAAAAGCCCTCTAGACGCAATAAACGGCATGCTCCCGTAGTCTATGACTACGACGATAAATATAAACTTCCGGAACTCCCGTTTGCTTAACTAAATACGAGTAGGAGTTTATATTATGGATTTGTTTTACTCATGGGATCTCAATCTTGAAAAGAAAGCCTCGGGCTTCAAAGAAGAAGATGCGGAAGGAAAAAAGGCAGCTTTTGATCCGCGCAAGACCCGTATTCCCCAGTTTCCTACAATTGGGGACGCCTTGTCGAAGGCTTCGTTTGGACAAATCTTTACAACTCCTAAATCTAAAGACATATATGTTATTACAAAAGGTACGTGGGGAGAGAAATCCGAAAACAAGGTAGTTAAGAGTTTTCCTCCCGGCACTCCCTATGCGGAGATCAAGGGATTTTCGGAGAGAACCCGCGCGAAGCACGGCGGCAAGGGGGTTAAATCGGGGGAGAAGGGACGCGAAGAGGCTGGCTACGCTACGAAAGATAAGCCGGACGTCGCGAAGAAATTCAAGCCCGTTAAGTAAAAACATTTATTATGGTCAGAAATTACATCCCCAAAAAGCCTTTCTTCGAAGCTACGCGCATTCACAAAATTGCGAAGGATGTTATACGTGATTGCAAAGATGACCGGGACCGAGCTCTAGAAACATTTACGTATTTTAAGGGCATCGTTTCAAGTGACCCCGAAGACGACAAGTCTAAGACTGAAATGGTACATGCATTAGGTCTATCTCAGGACGCGAACGATAAGATTGTTAAAGTGTTAGACATGATGATCAAGATGACGCAAAACGAACAAAGAATCCAACTTCAAAATAATAAGCCTGCGGAAGAAATGTCTTTCGAAGAACTTAGAAACATGCGTGCGAAATAATTAAATGGGTACTCGTAGTCATAACTATGTCGTTTACAACCCCCAACTGGACGAATTTGTACGGGTTAGAAAATTCGATTCGGGGGAGTTAGGCAACATCGTAACCAAGATAAAGGATCTTGTTCACACCCCCCGTATAAAGATAGGCCAATACGTGCGCCACGTAATTAGCGTGTGCGTGGACGAGTGGCAACAATACGATTACGATGAAGTTGCGGAATCTTTGTTTGAGTGCGTTATAGAAATTTACCCCCTCTTTCAGATAGAAGTGGCGTGCAAAGCCATTAATGAAATGGAGGGTCATCAGCGGGAAGTAGAAGTTGCGGGCATCCAAATGTCTTTGAAGGAGATACAGAAATTAGAGACACGTTTAAA